>Ga0187883_10000141_pt1 | contig 49342 bp, 48 predicted proteins | sample June2016WEW_20_1_2_FD_132966 | JGI IMG/M metagenome (GOLD analysis project Ga0187883, IMG submission 132966) | Peatland microbial communities from SPRUCE experiment site at the Marcell Experimental Forest, Minnesota, USA - June2016WEW_20_10 | ecosystem: Environmental > Terrestrial > Soil >...
GCGAAGCGGGCGAAGCGGGCCCGCGATTTGAACCCACTCCTCTAAAACCGATTTACTCATCAGAATTTTATGCGCAGTGTGCGGCGCAGCAATTCGCGCCTATGCATGATTGACGGCGCGGTCCTATAGGCATCTTCGCAGCGACGAAGGCCGAAGCGCTCTATCAGCTCAAGAAGTCAATCAACGGCCAGCATACCGCCCAGAGGTCGCCGCCAACATGGCGAATTTCGTCCCCCGGTTGAATATAAGACCAAGACCCAAAAAATTTCCGTACAGATTTCCGTACGGACGGTTTTTGCGGGTAGCGCATCACGCAAGTAATTGTTTTTATTGGTGGGACGGCTGGCCATCACATTTGCGCTACAAGCGTTTGTTTATGCGAAGAAAATATCCTCTCTCAAATTGTGAGGGCCCAAAGAAGGCCCTACAAAAGCGTGGATTTTCGCGAACATCTGCGGCCGACATTGGATAATGACGCCAGAAAACACCTCTCGGAGATCTGGCTGGTTCGGAAGGCATCCAACAATGACCAGCATCCCCTATGCAGTCCTCGGCGAATTAGTGGTTTGCGGTGCCGGTCGGCGTGCAACCAGCGCGCCGATTCACATTGCTACCTCTTTAACGAACGCATCCACGAGTACCTCCATCAGGTTGTTCATAGCATCTGCCCGTCGCTGCTCGGCTTCGCGATCTCACTCCTTGTGCAATGTGCGTTCGTACTCCCCGTCTGGGTACCGTTGCCGAAGTTGAGAGGCCAGGTCATCAAGGCTGTTCGCTTCGCGAGTGGTCGATCCGTCCTTCAGTTGCAGCACGTCTTCTCTCGGCATCTGCGCCTCGTTCTTCTTTCTTGGAATGTGGATCTTCGCTACCGCGCTAAGCGGAAGAATCCGTGCCGATCCGTTCTTTAAGTCACGAATCTCTACCCAATACCGAAAAATCTGCTCACTTTCCGGCAACTCTTCGTCGCACTTGGTCCCTGTTCTCGGCATGTAATTCCCCGCTCACCCGTTTTATCGAAGCTCGCCTGAAACGGGTTCGTGGCTTCTACGAGCTGCAACCCTCAACCTTGGCATTATGAGTGCAGTGACTATTAAATAGACCGAGTATTTTCAACAACTTGCCGCGTGGCGCCCGTTGTCTGTGGCACCATAGAGCACAGTAGAGCACACCAGAGGCACGCAAAACTCACGCACAGTCTAATGCGCCGGATCGTCGTTGCGTAAGAATGCTTTGCCATTTTGCTCAAGCACTGTCGGTAGGCTTCCCCACATACGATGTGCACAGGCGACGATGACGCAACTCGTGGCGCGACGGCAATATTCGGCAAAGGCGTGAGTCAGAGGGTTCGACCGTGCTCCGCGGTGAAATCCTGCGGGCGGGAGTTTCTAAACAATCGAAATTGCCGCCGCGCGTCATCAACAGTATATTGTCAGCGGCTTCGGCGCCGCGACCCTAGCTACTGAAATGCTTTTTGAGACCCGTCAACGCCCCGTCGATATCCCCGCCAATTCCCACTGGGGCCATATCCTTCATCGCCGGGGGAACATCGGCCTCAATGGTATAGGTCACTGCAGAACCCGAGCCCTGGGCGGTCACCACAAAGGTCGCATCGAGGCTCTTGATCGGGGGGGCTCCGGGGGGTGTTGCCTGGCCCGGCACGAGTTCGTAGCTCAACGTCATCGCCGCGTCGTCGAGGCGCTTGATGCGATCGAGCATGGTGTTACCGCGCTTGAAGAAAACCTTCCGGTCGCCATTCGGAAGCATTTCAACCGAATTGATGTGTGGCTGCCAGGAGGCGAAGCCCGCAAAATTCTTGATGAATTTCCAAACATCCGGCGCGCTGGCCTTCAGTTCAACGCTCTTGCTCACATTGACGATCGTCATTGCAACTTCCCCTTTTTCGGATGTCGAAAGTCTAACCTGCGGCAAGGTGGGCGGATCATGTCCCGGAACGATGTCCGCAGGGTGTACCAACAGTCGTTTAACATGCCGCAGGCGCATTGGATAACAAACGCTCATGGCCTATAAGAGAATTTGCTCGTTGGAGCGAGGACTCAAGGTTCTCGAATATCTCAACACGGTTCGGGCCTCCACGGCCCACGCCATCGCTGCCGAACTCAAGCTCCCACGACCCACCGTGTACCGCATTCTGGAGACTTTGGAGGAGCACGGGCTGCTCTACCGCAGTGCATCAGACAGTGTGTTCCGCCTGACCAGCGCCGTGCGTCACTTGAGTGAAGGATTCACGGATGAGAAATGGATTCGATCCCTGGGTGCACCGCTGCTGCGGCGTTTGGGCGAGAAGGTGTTGTGGCCAACCGACCTTGCGACCTTCGAAGACGATGCAATGATCATTCGCGAGAGCACTCATCGATTCAGCCCCTTTTCAGTCGATGTAGGAATGATCGGTCGTACACGTCATCTGCTGAAGAGTCCACTCGGGCGAGCATATCTCGCGTTTTGCCCCGAAGAGGAACGAAAAGAAATTTTGGCCTCGCTACGCCGCTCGCAGGATCCGGACAACGCTTTGAGTCGTGACGAGGCATTTCTGGAGCAAATGATTGCCACGTCGCTCGCTCATGGGTATAGCAGTTGTCGCGAGTTGCAGCATCCCAGGTGCGCAAGCATTGCCGTACCGGTGATGTATAAACAGCACGTGATCGCCTGCATCAACATCGTATGGGTTGCGGCAACCCTTGACTACGACGAGGCCATTTCGCGCTATCTGCCGGACCTCAAGCAGACCAAACTCGATATGGAGGCGGGCCTCGTCAAGATGGGCTACGAGAACTCGCCGAGTCAACTGGGAGGTGCCTATTAGTCGAGGTGGCCTGTCCTAGTCGAGATGGACCGGCCCGGCGGAGGGCCTCACAAGAACTCGTTCAGCGGTCGCACCAGTGGTTGGTGCGGTGGCATTTCATCTCGTTTCTTGTCTGCGATTGGGTGGTATTTGCGACCGTAATAAGCCAGGCCCGTCGGATCGTCCGGCTCAATACGGAGCGTGACGATCTGGCAGAGAAAAATGCTGTGGGTACCAGCCTCGATGACCTGCACAATGCGTCCGTCAAAATTCACCAGCGCGTTTTCGAGAGCCGGCGCCCCGGTCTCCAGCACCGTCCACCGGCCAGACTGAAAGCGCTCCTCCACCTTGGCCGGACTTGCAAACACCCTGGAGATCTGCTCCTGCTCTGCCGTCAGCACATTGACACACAGGACCCTGTTGGAATTGAACACCGCGTGCTGCCGACTGTTGCGATTCATGCAGGCCAGCAACATCGGCGGGTCGTCCGTGATGCTACAAACTGCGGTTGCCGTGAAACCGCCCAGCCCGGCCGGGCCATTTGTGGAAACGACGGTCACAGCCCCGGTAAGACGCGACATCGCTTCACGAAAATTGAGTCGATCAAGCATCTTTTCGTCCACGAAGTCTGGTGCTGCGCTTGGCGACTGCTGCTATGCAAGGCGATTGCATCGACACCCTCGCCCGGCGCTCGCTCTCAACGAACCGTGCTGAGAAGCGCTCTCGCCTCCTTGGGGGCTAATAATTTCATTTTGAGCGACAGTGGGCCTCCCATGCCGTGCAATCGCCCACCCTCTGCCAGCGAGCCCACATCGATCGGCTCACCGCCCATGTCGCGGATCAACTGAGCCACTTTCGCCTTGGCTTGCGCATCATCTCCTGAGAGGAAGATCGCGCCGCTGTCGCCCTCGGCTGGAAGGCCTGCAGCAAAAACCGGTATCGGTTCGTAATTGAATGATTTCACGACAAGCGCTCCCGGAAGCATCTCGGCGACGACCTCGCTGGAACCCCGACCGCCAATGTCAATGAGGTCCGCGGGGCGCGGTCCGCGACGGTTGTTTGTCGTGTCGATAACAACCTTCCCGGCCCACGAACCCGCGGCGGCGACCGCGGCGGGAGTCTTTTCCCAGGGGGTCGCGAGAATCACCAAGTCGGCCTCCGTGAGCATCTGACGCGGCTCCGCCGCACTCACCGCCGGCCCCAACGTCTGTACCAGAGATTGCAGGGAGGCAGGTCCTTTGGAGTTCGTGAGGATGACCCGATGACCGCCCGACACGAGTTTCGGTACTAACATTTGCGCCATTTTACCGGCGCCCAGAATTCCGATTTTCATGGAGATTTCACTACCCTTCTTTCTTGATGAAATTGCGCAATACGCCGATTTCAGAGATTTCCACTTCGACCACGTCCCCATCCTTCATGAACAATTGCGGCTTGCGACGTGCACCGACGCCTCCGGGCGTGCCCGTGGCGATCACATCGCCCGGCTCGAGCTCGGTAAACGTAGAGCAGTACGTAATGATCTCAGCAATCGAAAAAATCATTTGCCGGCTGGTCGCGCGCTGGACTTCCATGCCATTCAGACGTGTGCTCAGGTGCAATTCGGGGTTATCGACGAACTCGTCCCGGGTGCTCATCCAGGGCCCGAACCCACCGGTGTGCACAAAGTTCTTGCCGGGCGTCCACTGCTGGGTGTGGCCCTGCCAATCGCGGACCGAGGCATCGTTATAAGGGGCATAGCCGGCGATGTGTGACCAAACACGATCGGAAGGGATGCGTCGGCCGGCCTTGCCGATGATGACGGCGATTTCGCCCTCGTAGTCGAGTTTTTCAGACTCAGGCGGCAACGGAATGACACCCAGATGGGCCACTTGTGAATTGCTGAAGCGGGCGAAAACCGGCGGCTTGAGTGTGGGATCACGCCCAGTTTCGGCGCGATGCTCTTCGTAATTGATACCAATGCAGAGAATCTTGGGCGGCTGAGGGATCACCGGCAGAAAAGTGATCTGCTCGGGAGCGAAGTCCGGCTTTGCGTCCTTCAGCGCTGCGGAAAGCTGAGGCAGCGCATCGGCACGCAGCACGCTCACAAGATCCGCAAACTGACCGCGGAAACGTTGCTTCAGGTCAACCACACCGCCCTCGACCCATGCACCAAATCTCTGCGAATCTTCAACTTCAAAACTCAAGAGCTTCATCTTGTGGCCTCAATTTCCGGGTTCAGTGCAATCAATTTCCCTGCGCACGAGGCTGTGTGCGAAGCATCGGCTAAGCCCACGCGGGGAAGGTAGAGACTAGTGCGGCGTCAGGCAGTCGAACAAGCGCGCTACTCGTGCTGTCCGGCCTGTGTATCAGGGAGGGGCATTGCCGAGTGAGAGGCCCGGGCACCTCGATCATGCCCCGGGTGCCGGCGGGATTCAGCTGCGCTGCGATCGGCGCATGCTCACCAATCGATTCCCGCGGTTTCGAGGTTAAGTTCAATTTCGGCTTTCGCCTCGCGCAGTACGGGTAGATAGCGCCGGATTGCCACCTCGTGCGTGAGCAGCGAGGACAACCAGATGGTGCTGATACAGCCCAAAACCGTGCTCTGGTGAAGAACCGGCAACGCAATACTACTGCAACGATTATAAGGCAGTTCATCTGAGGAGTATCCGTTGGCGCGAACCGATCCGATCATCCGATTGACGCGCAGCGAATCCCGAGCCGCGCGATTTTCCGGGGCCTCGGACTTGCTTAAGTGCGCCAAAATCTCGCGTCGCTGTTCGTCGCGGCAGAACGCCAGATAGGCCCAACCCAACGGGGTCGACAACATCGGAATCCGGGTGCCGACGGCACTCAGTCCGATCGATTTCGGGCTGAAGCGGTCCGTGCTTTCCTGCACGACCATACTGTCATCCTCAAAGGTTGACACTGCGCTCGGCCACTTCAGGTCCCGCCGGCGCCGAAACAGAACCGGCGTGGCAACTGATACAAAAACTGACCCGCACGTCATCCCGCCGCTCAAACGATGCACACCCATCGTCAGTCGGTAGGCATTTTCATTGGGACTCGCCCGCTCGACATAGCCGCGGTGGGCGAGCGTTTCGATGATCCGGTACACCGTTGGCAACGGCAATTTGAGCGCCTTGGCAATACTTTGCGCCGAAGCGACCGGAACTCTATTGAGGTGACCCAGTACGTTAAGGCCACGATCAAGCGTACGCACTTGCGTTGTCATACCAGCCCCCCAGCAACCCCAGCTTATCACTCTATGCTGCTCGACTTGCCCTCGCAAGCTCGTGGGGACCGTGCAGCCATACTCGTGACATAACCGGCCAGCGGCCCGATATGGGCCGCGATGCCGGCAGTTTGGCTCACAGTTTTTTCGATGGACTGCTCAGACTCTTTCCGTCCTCGGACCGCAGTGTCCAAAAGAAGCCGGACGACAAGGCAGTCAGCAGTCCCAAAATAACCATGGCATGACGCACTGCGGACCCGAGGTCTGCTTGATTCGGCGGCGCCTTGCTCATAAACCACGCTGTGACCAGAGCAGCGACCGCGACCCCGAACCCAACGGCCATTTGTTGGCAGGTGCTCGCGATGGTACTTGCCATAGCGGCATCGGCCGCCGCCACGTCTGCGTATGCCAGCGCATTCATGCTTCCGAACTGGATCGAATGGCATAGACCCTGAGCGAAGGCAAGAAAAACGAGCACTATCACTCCGGTGCTGGAGCTAATGACAGAAAATGCCGCGATCACGCCGCCCATCAGGACCGTGTTGACGATCAATACGCGGCGGAACCCATAACGAGCCAAAAGTCGGAGTGAGACGAATTTCATGATCATGGCGGCGGCCGCGGTCGGAATCATCAACAATCCGGACCGCCAAGCCGAGAAACCCAGGCCGAGCTGGTATAGCATCGGCAAGAGGAACGGCAGACCTGCAGCTCCGAGCCGCGTGGCCAAACCTCCAACGACCGCGACGCGAAATGTCCGCATCTTGAATAGCGCAAGATCGAGCAGCGGGGCCTCAACTCGAACACTCCGCCATCCATAAGCTGCCAAACAAACTGCGGACACAGCCAATAGCGGACCTGTGCGCTGACCACCACCGCCCTCACCGGCCAAGTGCAATACCCACGACAACAGCGCGGTACCACCGGCAAAGAGTGCGAGCCCTGCCAAATCGAGCGGACGGCGGGTCGTCGCACGGTACTGAGGGAAGTAGCGTCCGATCAAAAGCAGGGTGGCGATACCCACCGGCACATTGACGAGGAAGATGGCGCGCCAGCTCGTCACGGAAACAATGAGCCCCCCGATCGTAGGTCCCAACAAGGGACCCATCAGGGCCGGAATTACAATGAAATTCATCCGGGCGACCAGCTCCGACTTGGGGAAGCTTCTCACAATCGCAAGACGCCCTACCGGGACCATCAGAGCCGCTCCCACACCCTGCAAGATGCGGCTGCACACGAGCATGGGAAGACTCGTCGCCGCGCTGCAAAGCAGCGAGGAAACAGTGAACACAGTCACTGCAAATCCAAACACCGAGCGAGCGCCAAAGCGATTGGCCGCCCACCCGCTCGCCGGTAGAAACACCGCAAGACTCAGGATATAACTGGCAACGACGGCCTTCAGGCTCAGTGGCGTAACATGCAGACTTTGAGCCATTGCCGGAACCGCCGTGTTGATGATGGTCGCATCCAGCTGCTCCATGAACATGGACACGGCCACCAGCCAGGGCAAATAGCGCTGGATGTGGCGAGGGGTTGTCGGCTCGACAGGGGTCGCGAGGGCGTCGGTCAAGTTCAGGCCGCTGTGACCAAGCGGCCGGTCAGTGACCGGCCGCGCCCCGCGTCGTGTCAGAATTGTGTATTAACCGTGACAAAGTAAGTGCGAGGCCGTGCAGGCGTCCCCACGACTGTGCCGATCTGGTGTAACAGATCGTCCTGACGGACCAGATAGTATCGGTCGAATAGATTCGTCACATTCAGTGCCACTTGCCATTTGCCGCTACCCGGAGCGAGCCAAGAGAGTCGTGCGTTGGACACAGTGTAGCCGGGAAGATAATTCGTGCTCGCATTGACAGGGTTCGCATACATGCTCGATTGCGAGGTCACATCAAGACGAGGCGTGAGCGAGCCGTACTGTTGAACCGGAATCTCATACTGCACTCCAAAATTACCCTTCCATTTGGGCGAATATTCGGGAACCATGCCGAAGCGTATGCCCGAGGCAATCGCCGATGGCGCAAGCTCGGTAAAGTTGAAGTCGAGGAAACTGACAGAGCCATCGAAACGGAGCGCCGAAACCGGCTTGGCTTCAAACTCGAATTCCGCACCCTTTATATGGGCGGTCCCCACGTTCAACGGAATCGCGGAAATCGGAAAGTCTCCGTAACCCGTCGTGATGCTTTCCTGAATGGCATCGTATTGCTCGAAATATACGTCCGCATTCAATCGCAGCCGGCGGTCAAAGAAGAAGTTTTTCATGCCGACTTCGTAGTTCTTCAATGTCTCCGCATCGAAGGAGCGCAACTGCGACAGGTCAAATGGCCTCGGGTTCACACCGCCGCCCCGAAACCCCGTTGAAAAGGACGCGTAGGTCACGATTCCGGGCGTCCACGCATAATCAACGCTGGCCCGATAATCCGGGCGACTTCCTTGGTAGCTTTCGGTAGCGCCATTGACGGCCGCATTCAACAGCGCGGCCGGTGTATTCGCAGTTCGTCCGAACAGGTAATCCTTGTGCTCTCGGGTATAGCGCAGTCCAACGTCAAAAGTCAGTTGGTCCGTGAAGTGGTACAAGGCCTGCCCGAATTCGGCCGTACTTCCCGAGTGCACCTGGTCGTCCTGATTGAAATCCGTCACGATGGGAAAAGGTCCGGTGTAACCCAAGTCGTTCCGGCCACCCTGGGTACCACTCCCCCGGTAGTAGAAACCTCCGAGCGTCCAGTCGAAGCGTCCGAACGTTGCGTTCAATCGCAGCTCCTGAGTAAAGGATATGAACGCCAACTGATTGTAGAGCAACTGCGCCGTCAAAGGACCATCGCTGGCATCGGTCGAGAACTGCGCCGAGTAGTCGCGATAGCCGGTGATGGATTTGAGGGACACGGTGGGACTGAAGGTGTAGTCAATGGTGCTGGCGACACCCCAGTCGTTGCTGTCGCTGACGGGCGGAATGCAGTAGCCGAGTTCCGGCACGCAGAAAGTCGCGTAATTGACGAAGCGCTGGCTCGTGATGAATTCGGGGTAATTGGTGGTGGGTTGCCCCCGCGGGTTGATCGCCTGTAGCAACACGGATGCGGAAGTCTCGTCGCGGTCGCGGCTCGTATCGTAGGCGATATTGACGCTCAACGCATCATTCGGGACCCAGCGCAGGGTACCCCTCTCACCCTCGTGATTGAAGCCGCCCTCCTCTCCTAGTTTGCAATCGCTCGAACTGATCGTGGCGGGAATTCCGGAAGTCGGATTCAAGCAGCCATAATCGTAACGGGTGACATAGCCGTCCTCGGTGTGTCTCGTTGCGGCCAGGCGCAGGAACAGCTGATCCGCGATCAGCGGCAGATTGACGGCGCCGCGAATCTGCTCTTCGTTGTATGAACCATAACCGGCTTCCAGGAAGCCGCTCAACTCATTCGTCGGCAGTTTCGAGAACAATTTAATCGCCCCACCCTCGGCGTTCTTACCCTCGAGCGTGCCTTGTGGGCCGCGCAGAATCTCAACGCGCTGCAGATCGAGAAGATCGATGGCAGAGCTGGCGAGCGTTGGCTGATAGACATCGTCGATGTAGACACCGACTCCCGGCTCGAGCGCAAAATTGAAATCATAAGCGCCGATGCCGCGAATGGAGATCGCCGGTGTCGGGCCCCACGCCGCGCTGCCCGGCTGAATGGTCACGCTAGGTGCACCGGATGCGAGGTCGGACACATTCTGCTGATGTTTAGCTTCCAAAGTCTGCGCATCGATGGCGGTCAGCGCGAGCGGCGTCTTCTGCAAACCTTGTTCGCGGAATTGAGCCGTAACGACGATTTCCTCCAATCGTAGGTCTTCCACGGCTGAGGCCTTGGATGTGTCGTCCGACGCCCATGTTGCCACGGTCAGCAACTGCATGGCGCCGATCACACCGATCTGTCTCACGACGAGACCACACTGCCCTTTGATCCGCATCAGCTCCCCCTCCGCGCCAGTTGAAGGCGCGACCAGTATAATTTTCTACAATTCGACGCCGCGGTGGATTAATGCCGCACGATCGATATGACGTCGATGCTATGGTCCGGTCGCAACGTTCCACAATGACTTGCCGGAAAATGTCCGAGGTGTGTACGCGACCGAGCCGTCAGGAATTCGCAATTGACGACTCGGCGTCCGGCCGCATGACGCGAACCGGGTCCGCGATGAGCAGATCCATGTCGGTCAACTTTTGGACCTCCTCAACGGAGAAGCCCGGCGCGACTTCCTCGAGTACGAACCGGTCCCCGCGGCGTACGAGCAACGCAAGATCGGTCACGATCGTGTCGACGCATGGGGGGGCGGTCAGCGGATAATTGCACTTTCGCACGAGCTTCGAGCGCCCGTTGCTGTCGCCGTGTTCCATGACGACGATGAGCTTGCTGCCCCCGGCGATCAGGTCCATGGCGCCACCAATGCCGCCCCCGACTTGACCGGGCACGCTCCAACTGGGTGGTCTGGCGGCCGGCAATCAGTGCGGCCACAAACGTCGGCAGGCCGGAGCCCAGATTGACGTAACCATGCTCCGGCAATAGCGCGGCCGCACGGCATGCGATTTCCAAACGCGACAGGGCCGCCTTGCCTCCGCCTGGCGCATGAGAGATCGAGCCTTGCGCAACCAATCACCCTGCGCGCGAATCCAGGAATCAGGCCGATTTGGCCTTGGGCGGACCAACCACGCGCAGCAGTGCAATAGCGGACACGACCATGACAACGATGGTGAATATCACCGGCTGATAGCGGCCATGGCTGTCGAAATATGCGCCCGCCACGACAGGGGCGACCGCGCCGCCTGCAGTTTGAATTAACAACCCAAGGGCGGTGAGCATCGGAAACACGCTGACACCCCAATAGCCGCTCAGCAGCACCATGGGGCCCACTTGAGCCGCGCCGAAACCCAGTCCAAATACGATCGCATAGCCATATAGGCCCAGCACGCTGCCCGCGTGGCTCAACATGAGCAAGCCGGTCGCGAGAAAAAGCAGCGCGCCGAAGTAGGCGCGCCGCGGACCGATTCGCTGCGAAATCCACCCCATGCAGAGATTGCCCGCGACGATCGCCGCCGAAAAGATCGAAATGGTTGCAGCCGCCGCCACCGGTGAATGTCCGAGATCGCGCAAATGAGCCTGCGCATGCGCGATGACGAAGGCCGAACCGCAGGTGCTGGCAAACATGCTGAAATAGATGGTCCATAGTGCCGGCGACCGAAGCACCTCGCGCAGCGGCAGGTCTGATCCGCTCTGAACGGTGAGCGGCGGAAGCTGACGACCGGAATGCGCTTGACTATCCGCGCTTTCCCAGGCCGTGAACTGTTCCATGCGGGGCTTGTCACGCACGAACAGTGCAACCAGGAGACCTGCAGCCGAGAAGGTCAGGAAGACCCAGCATCCCATTCGAAAGCCATGCGCCGATCCCTGGATGGCCCAAGTCAACAGCCACACGAAGGCGAACCCACCGATACCCATGGTGGCGTACAGGACTGACAGCGCAAAAGGGCGTCGGTACCCGAACCACGCCGCGACGCCGGTCTGACACGGGATCACGCCGGCGAACGACGCAGCGATACCAATCGCCGCAAACGCCACTACTGCTTGCCACGGCGCGGCGACCCAGGTGGCGAGCGCAACCGATGCCGCTCCCAGGAAAATACATCCGATGATCAGGCACCAGCGCACACCGGCTCTTGCGACCAGCGCCGCGACCAGCGGCGCACATAGTCCGTTGGCGGCCATGTTGGCGGCCACCAGAAGTCCGAGCGTTCTACGTTCCCAATGTAACTCGGCCACCATAAACGTGCTGAGCACGCTGCCGCCGTATATCGGCAGGCCCATGCTGATGCACATCATGAATGCCAGCGCGCTCAACACAACCCAACGAGAGTGCGCTCCTCGTGTCATATATTTTCTGCCGATATGGAAGAGAAGTTATTTTCGATCGGTCGACTGTGCCGGAACGAGACTAGCAACAAACGATCGAAGCACGTTCGAAACCCAATGAATTGTCCGCGCTGTGTACCTTCAACCAATCCCGGGCGCTGTAGAATCAAGCACCATGGCGCGCATTCCCCTGTTAGATCGTGAAGCACTGCCCCCAGCGTACCGCGATATTTATGATGCATATGTCGACGTTCGCGGCCGGCCACCGTCCGACATTCATCGCGCCATTGCCAATGCTCCGAACCTCCTTCGCGCCTACATGCCGCTCTCCAATGAACTGCGCTTCGGAACCAGGCTCGACCCTCGCCTGCGGGAACTGGCGATCGTCACCGTTGGCTGGATAACCCGCATCGAGCACGAGTTTGTCGCGCACTCCAAGATGGCGCTCGCGGTCGGGGTCCGACAAGAACAACTGGATCAAATCGGGAGTTATGCGACTTCCCCGGTCTTCAATGCCTGCGAGCGCGCCGTGATTCAGTATTCGCTCGCATCCACTCAAGATGTTCGCATTGCCGATGTGGTGTTCGAGCAATTGCGCCAATTTTTCGATGACGCGCTGATCGTCGAGCTTGTCATGGAAGTGGCGTTTTACAACCTCGTGGTGCGTGTGCTTGGGGCACTCGATTTGTGACGTCAGGAATTCGTATTTGACGACTCGGCGTCCTGCTGCATGACGCGAACCGGATCGGCGATGAGCAGATCCATATCGGTCAACTTTTGGACCTCCTCAATGGAGAAGCCAGGCGCGACTTCCTCGAGTACGAACCGGTCCCCTTGGCGTACGAGCAACGCAAGATCGGTCACGATCGTGTCGACGCATTGGGGGGCGGTCAGCGGATAATTGCACTTTCGCACGAGCTTCGAGCGCCCTTTGCTGTCGCCGTGTTCCATGACAATGATGAGCTTGCTGCCCCCGGCGATCAGGTCCATTGCCCCACCGATGCCGCCGCCGACTTGACCGGGCACGCTCCAATTGGCGAGATCGCCATTTTGCGCGACCTGATAGGCCCCCAGGAGCACGGCGGAGAGCTTGCCGGAGCGGGCCACCTCGAAAGACACAACGCTGTCAAACAAGGCACCTCCCGGTCGCATGGCGATAAAGCCGCCAGCGGCGTCGAAAAAATCGGCATCCGGAATAGCGGACTCGTCCAGCAGCTCATAACCGAGCGCACCATTCTCGGCGTGCAGGGTGATCTGGCGGCCGGCAATATGTGAGGCCACCAACGTCGGCAGACCAGAGCCCAGATTGACGTACCCATGCTCCGGCAGTAGCGCGGCCGCACGGCTTGCGATTTCCAGACGCGACAGTGCCGGCTTGCCAAAGTACTCGCGCCGGCTGTCGGGGGCCCGGCGCCCCAACGCGCCCTTCGGTACCGCCATTTTCTTGGTGGTGAGCACGACCCGCGACACAAAGATCCCGGGCAGTCCCACCCGCTCCGGCGCGATGACGCCGGAGTCGACGATCTCCTCGACCTCGACGATCGCGATTCTCGCAGCCTTCGCGAAGCTCGGATGAAAGTGCATGCTGCTGCCGCGAAACTCGATGTTGCCATCCGCGTCCGCACGGTGCCCCCGCAGCAGCGCGTAGTCGACCGGCAGTGCGTGCTCGAGCACATACGGCTTGCCGGCAAATTCCCGCACCTCTTTACCTTGCGCCAACGGGGTGCCCACCGTCACCGGACTGTAGAACGCGGGAAGTCCGGCGCCGGCGGCGCGCATCCGTTCGACCATAATACCTTGCGGCACCATTTCGAGCTGCACTTGACCGGCTGCGGCGCGCTCCTCCGCGAGGGAGGGAAACCCGGGGCGCGCCGAAAAGGAGAGGATGAGTTTGCTGATCTGCCCGTTCTCAAGCAGCAGTTCCGGCCGGTAATCGCTGGATGAGCCACCCAGTGAGTTGGCGACCACGCACAGATTGCGCGCGCCCTGCTCCTTGAGCGCGGCCACCAGGCTGTTCGGATAGCTGTGCCCCACGCCAAAGCCGGCAATGGCGACAATCGAGCCGTCCGGAATATCGGCCACCGCTGCCTCGGGCGTTGAGGACACTTTCGTCATGGACACTTATCCTCGAATGAGTGGACGGAAACGCAACAACGCGGCCGCATCACCCGCGTCGCAGAACACCGCCTGCACCGGCTGGCCGATGCGCAGCTGCTCGGGATTGCAGTCCATGAGGTTCGTGAGCACACGCGGGCCTTCCTGAAGTTCGACTAAGGCGAGCACATACTGCTCCGTGTCCCGGTAAGCACCTTCGCCGCGACGAACAATCGTGAAACTATAAATTGAGCCCTGCCCGCTTGCCTCGAACCACTCGACGGCGCCATGTCCGCACTCGGGGCAGAACTGTCGCGGATACCAGATGACAAAACTGCATCGCAGGCAGCGTGGCAGCACCAGCCGATGCGCCTTCGTTGCGTCCCAGAACGGCTTGGTCTCTGGAATCACCAGAGGCGGCGGCGCGGGCAGCGCGGTGTCGCTCATGCATCACCTCGCCCCAGTATCAGGGTCGCACTGCACAGACGTGAGATGCCCCCACCCGTGCCGTGCGCCAGCGCCAACTCGCAGTTCTTCACTTGCACCTGCGGACGGGCTTCGCCGCGAAGCTGCCGAACCGCTTCGATGATTTTGATCATGCCGCCCTGATAGCCGGGGTGGTTATTGCACAGGCCGCCGCCGTCGGTGTTAACCGGCAGTCGCCCGCCGACCCGCAGGGCGCCGTCGGCGACAAAGGCTCCGCCCTGACCTTTCTTGCAAAATCCCAGATCTTCCAGGGTCATCAGCACCGTGATGGTGAACGAGTCATAAATGGACGCGTAATCGATGTCGGCCGGGCTCACCGACGCCTCTTCGAAAGCCGCCGGTCCCGACCACACCGCGGCGGTGTACGTCACATCGAGGCGTCCGCTCATGGTGTGCTTGATCGCTTCGCCGTGACCCAGGATCTTCACCGATCGGCGTTTCAGATCGGCCGCCACCTCCGAGCTCGCGACGATCACGGCGCCCCCTCCATCGGTGATCACGCAGCAATCCAACCGATGCAGCGGATCGGCCACCAGCGGCGAACTGAGTACTTCCTCCACCGTGACCGGCTTTTGCAGCAGCGCGTCCGGATTGAACTGCGCGTGATACGCGGCGGCCGCCTTCACTTCGGCCATTTGCCGCGCGGTCGTTCCGTACTCATACATGTGACGCTGAGCGGCCAGGGCGTAGATCCCTATGTTCGTCTCCCCGTAGGGTGCCTCGAAGGCATACTCCGGAGTGTCGGGCGGCAGCTTTGGACCACGCACGATACCTCGCACGCGCGCCCCTTGCGTCACCAAGGCGATGCGGCACTTGCCGCTTGCCACCGCCAGGGCGGCGTGGCCGACATGGCACAGATAGGAGGAGCCGCCGGTGAAAGTCGAATCGGTGTAACGCAGCCCCTTGAGGCCGATGTATTCAGCAAGCGAAATGGCCCCAAAGCCGAGCTGCCCATTGCAAAAATACCCATCCACATCCCGCAGCCCGAGACCCGCATCGGCGAGCGCCCCCAGGGCCACCTCGGCGTGAATCTGCGCCGCAGATCGATCCGGAAGGTCCCGGCCGGGATGCTCGTACGCACCTACGATTGACGTCCTTCCCCTCAAGCTCATGCCGCTCAGCTCCCCGACACCGTTTGCAAGCTGCATTGCATCGCCGCCGCGCGACGCATGCAAGTGCGCCAGGCAAGTGTCCGCCGTGTGAATGCCTAGTGCTGGAACAGCGTGCCCAGGCCCGGTGGCGCATCTCGAAACCCGGACGTCCGCAGCACGTGCCACACGAGAGCTTGATTGCTCGTTAGCACCGGTTTTCCCAATTCCCGCTCGAGCGCTTCGATGATGGGCAGCACCCGTATTGCTGTGCAGCTCAGAAAATAGGCATCGGCTTGCGGGTTGCGCATTGCGAGCGCACGCCGGTACCACTCGCCCGGCTCGACCGAGGCCATGCCCTGGCCCTCCGAGAGTCCCAGGCCACTGTGGCTCAGAACCTCGATCCCATGACGCGCGAGAAAGGCGATTTCCCGCTCATTGACGGGATCGATGTAAGGCGTGAGCAGAACCAAGCGGCGCACTCCGAGCGCTTGGAAACCTGCGACGATGCCATCAGCGGTGCTGATGGCGGGTACGGCGCTAGCCTTGCTGATGCGCGCTCGAATATTTTCCGCCATCGTCTCATCAAAAGTCGACACGGCCGTACAATTGAAGCCGATCAGGTCGACCCCCGCGTCGGCGAGCAACGCGGCGCCTTCTTCGACCTTGGCTGTCATGGCGAGGAGGTCCTCCCGGCTGCTGCCCGCCAATTTCAGGCGGGTCGTATGCAACGAGATTCCCGGTGGCAACATGGCGGCGACCTCCGGCTCTCCCACGGGATTGCTGGACGGCAGCAACATGCCCAGCCGTAAACGCCAGCCGTAGCCTCCTCCGCGGGTCGTGGCGCTCGATTTCGTCATGGGTGGCACTCCCTGGGTACTGTTCATTGTTGTGATAGCGGAATCAACGCGCTCGCGGCATCGAGTTCACGGGCCGTCGTGGCCGCGGCCAAAATGTAGCGGTCGGGTCGCACGATCACCCACTTGCAACCCAGCTCCGCCAAGTAGCCCTGGCCCTCGTCGGGCAAAATCAGTGCATCGGCGCGCTGCCAGATCTCGCGGGTCACCTGAGAGACTCCATCCAGAATATCGCGCGGCCCCAGAACCACGAAGCGCAGCCCTGCCGCGTCGTCCATGCGCCGGCCATCGGAAAGAATCGGTTGCTGCGACAGTGTTCCGGCGGGTCGGGGCCAGCTTGCATGCAGGCCGGGGCCGAGACTCGGGCGGATCGAACTCAGCATCTGCGGACGTTCGATGAGTTCCTCGTCGCGGCGAGCGGCGGCGCGAGGATCCGTCTCTTGAATGATGCTGCCGATGCGGATCGCCTCCTGGATGAAGGCGCGCACGTGGGGCGCTTGTTCTTGTGCGTAACTATCGAGGAGCGACTGCGGCGCCAACCCGTTCAACACCCAATGAAGCTTCCATGCAAGATTGGCCGCATCGCGCACGCCCGCACACAGGCCCTGCCCCAGGAACGGTGGCGTCTGGTGCGCGGCGTCACCTGCCAGCAAAATGCGGCCGCGGCGCCAGCTCTGTGCGATCACGGCGCGAAAGGTATACAGCACCGCGCGCTCGATACGGGCCTGTTGCGGCGTAATCCATGGTTTGAGCCTCGCCCACACATTATCGGGTTCGGCAAAGCTTGCGATGTCATCTCCCGGCATCACTTTGATTTCCCAGCGGTGTCGGCCGCCAACACATTCGATGCTCGTGATAGGCCGCGCTGGGTCGCAGATCTGTACGGTACCCGACGCCAGAGTCGGCACTGGCTCGCCGAGTTGAACATCGACCACGAGCCACCGATCCGCGGGGCCGAGCGCTTCGAGAGCAGAACCGATCAACTCGCGCACCGTCGAGTTCGCCCCGTCGCAGCCGACCAGGTAGCGTGCGTGAACCTCACCGCTCGTGCCGTCAGTACTTCGTGTGTAGAGAGCAACGACCCGGTCGTCCTCCTCACGGACCCTGTTGAGCTCGCAGTTAACAAGCACCTTGTGACCCGAAAAGCGCGCGAGGCCGCGGCGCAGGATCTGCTCGAGCGCCGGTTGATGGAAGCGATTGTTGTCGCGCCAGCCAGTCGGGCCAGCTTGCGTCGGACGACGCCAGTCGAGCAGCAGGCGGCCCTCGGCATTGACGAACTGCATCCGCGGATGCAAGCCCAATGTCGGAGCAACTTCTTCAGCGAGTCCCGCCGCCTGCAGAACCCGCATCGCCTCGCCGTCGATGTGAGTGGCACGCGGCAAGGTGTAGGGCTCGGAGTAGCGTTCAATGACAGCAACCGACAACCCGGCGACCCCCAATAGATTGGCGAGCGTCGCCCCCACGGGCCCGTAGCCGACAATCGCCACATCGGCGTCCATCGGCCGCACTTTCAAACAACCTTCGCCGACTCGAAGCGGGTCGCGATCTTGCGGCGCCATTCCTCAATGCTCTGAAACCCGGGCTGCGCGCGACACAAGGATTCGGTGGCGCGACGCAGTGCCTCTTCGGGTTGGTCGAGATCGATCGGCGAACGAAAGGGCTGATCGATGTACCACGGTGTATCGACGAAAGCCTCCATCCGATTTCCCTCAGGGTCGCGGAAGTAAATTGACCACGCAGTCCCATGAGTGATCACATCGACTTCCTCCACCGACTCGCCCTTGAGCGCGGCGCCGATGCGCTTCAGCTCTGAGAGGCTGGACACACGAAAGGAGATCTGATTGATGACCCGCGAGCGATCATCGGCGTCTCGGCCACTGGCGAGCACGAATTGGTGATGGATATCGGGCTCAGAGGTGAGAAAAACAATCGAGCGCTGTGCGCCGCGCTTGATGTCACTGACGACAAATCGGAGGACGCGCTGATAGAACCCAAGCATCGCCTCGAAGTCGCGCACGTGAATTCCAACATGTCCCAGATCCATATTTTTCGTCCTTCTAAGGAATGCATTAGATCAGCCGGTGCCAGCGGGAAGCGGAAAACGCTCCAGATACTGCGCATATTCGGGCTCGAGGTCGATCTGAATGGCGGCCATGACCCGAACCATGCCGTTGTATTCACCGATGGCAATCAGCAAGTCGACGAGTGATTCGGCATCCAGCGCCGCGCTTAGGGTGGCGAAGGTTTCATCACCCAGAACAAGGCGCTCGGTCATGTCGCGCGCAGCCTTCAAGACGGCGCGTGCGAGCGGCTCGAGTTGGGACTCGCGCCCCGCGCTGTCCGCGGCAATCGCCCGAATGTCGGCTTCGGACACGCCAAACGACAGCGCGACGTCCACGTGATGCGCGTATTCGTACGCGGATCGCGTCGAGTAGCCCACTTGCAGAATTGCCAGCTCGCGCAGGCGCGGATCGAGGCGGCTCTCGTGTCGGAGGTACATGCCGATGCCGGCCACGTGGCGCGCGCCCCGCGGACTGTTGGCGAGTGCCCGCGTGATGTTGGACTTCATGCGCGGAATGTCGTGATACTCGGGCGCCAGATCCTGTTGATTGAGGTAGGGCACGCGCGCCACGATTCAGGCTCCCTTGCCGAGGATCAGTGCGAGCGGGTCAAGGCCGGCTTGCGCAAACTCCACGATCTGCTCCTCATAGCCGACCTGCGAGCTGATTAAAAACTTCTCCTGACGCATGCCATCAATCAGCACGGAGGCCGCAAACTCCGGGGTCGCAGGCTTGCTGCGACGCGGGTCCACCCCATGGAGAAATTCCGCGATGCTCGGCATCGCGGTGCCGGACGTCGTCATGCTTTGGCCGCCGGGACGATCCGAAGTGGCCGTGATGCTCGGGCAGAACACCGACACGCGCACCCCGTGGGGGCGCAGCGCGTGCGCCATGCCGTAGCTCATCGCGAGTTGCGCACCCTTGCTCGTCGTATAGGGAATCTGAAAGCGTGTGGGCGGATCGGGCAGGATCGCCAGGGATGACGCCGTGTTCACTATGTAGCCGCTCCCCCGCTCGAGCATGTGGGGCAGCACCGCGCGTATCATGCGCACGTAGCCGAGCACGTTCACCTGCAGCGCGTTTTCCCACGCCGCAAAGGGAATATCCTCGATTTGCCCGGCCACCGGGGGCATGGAGGCATTGTTGATGAGAACATCGACCCGGCCGTATTTTGACGATACGGATTTCGTTAGCGCCTCGACGTGGTCATCCCGTGTGACGTCGCAGCGAACGCTCATCGCCTCACGGCCTTCGGCTCGAATCGAGGCCGCCGCTTCCTCGGCCTTGGCTCCGTCGAGATCAGCGATAACCACACGGCTCCCCAGGCGAGCCAGCTCCTTGCCCGTCGCGCGCCCGATTCCGGTGGCCGCACCGGTGATGAGGACCAGTTTATCCGCGAAGTCCATGTGCCATTTCCATTTCAAAAATCTCCCCTAGAAACGTGCTCAGCGCCGCCCACGAGCGCCGGTCGGCCAACGCCGAGTAGGCGAAACCGGGGAGCGAATTGCCACCCGCCTCGGGACTGGTAAAGCCGTGGCATGTGCCCCCATAGAGATGAACCTGCCAATCCACCCCGGCCGCGGTCATTTCCTGCGTAAAGGCCGTGATCTGCTCCACCGGCACCAGAGGATCGGAAGCGCCGGAGCAGACCAACAACTTTCCCCGGATCTGGGCAGCAGTATCCGCCCGCGGCGAGCTCACGCTACCGTGAAAGATCCCGACCCCTCGAAGCGGCGCGCCGTCGCGGGCCAACTCCAAGGCGCACCAGCCGCCAAAGCAATAGCCGATCGCCGCCATGCGCTCGGGGTCCACCTGGGGAACTTGCGCGAGCGCCTGGAGGCTTGCCTGCAGACGCCGTTGCAGCCGCTCGGGTTCTCGCTTCAGCTCATCGATACCCGCGCGAACGGTCTTGGGGTCGCGGAGCAACACGCCGTCGCCGTGCAGGTCCGCGGCAAGAGCGACGCAATTCATCTGCGCGAGCGCGGCAGCGCGGCGCATCACATGCGGGCCTAAGCCGGGCGCTTCCGGAAAAATCAGGACACCCGGCACCTTGCCCTGCACATCGGGGCATGCAAGCTGACCGCAAAAGCTGCGCCCGTCGGCGCTGTAGTCCAGGCGCGTGGTGCTCAAGAGCCCTTCTCCCACTCGTCAATCAGCACCGGAACGGGCAGCGCGACCGCGTGCACGCTCATGCTCGTAATGAGCTTGCACACATCGATCACTTCATTCGGGGTTGCGCCGTTCGCCAGCGCAGCACGCATGTATTGCTGTACTCCGGTACCCGATAGCTGCGTGCACTGCGCATACGCGGCCAAGGCGACGAGATGGCTGTCCTTGCGGGTGAGCGGGCCATCCACGCCAATCGCCGCCGCGGCGAAATCGAGCCACACATCATAGAATGCAGGATCGACGCGAATGGCGGCCTCGACTTCCGGCAGGGCCGCGGCGAAGAGCCGGAGGTGCTTCTTGCGCACCGAGTCGCCATGCGCTTGATGTTCGCTTGCCGCCACGGCACCCGGCGCGATTTGCTCGAGAATCGCCGCGCCGAGCAGGTAGGTTTGAATACCGACCGTGCTCACGACCATGGCAACGGCGATCAGTTCTTCGAGTGACGCGCCGAACTGCCGCGCGAGTCGCGCGTGCTGACGCACGCCTCGCTCAAAAAAATGGGTGGGCGAGCAGTTGGTGGCCACATAGATCAACTCGCGTGTCTTGGGCGAGAGACTGCCGCGCTCCGCAGTGTAGGCGGACAGCTCCAGATAGGTCGCGACATAGTCCGGGTTGCTCTGTAGCAGGCGTTCCCAGTCGTCATTCCAATAACCGCGTCGCTGTTTGAAACCCTCCCTGATGCGGGACTGCGACTCCTCGGAGCACATGGGGGCACCCCGATCAGAACGGCGACAAAGGCGCGAAACCGAAATGAATGCGCGCAAAGTTCACGGCCGTGCGGTCCATCTGCTGCGTGAAATGCGTGCGTTGAATCGCGAGGTCGCGGTAGTACCGCCCGAGCATCGCCTTGGTTTGGGCGATCTGGGTGCCTGCCGTGGTGAAGATGCGATCCGCCGCCTCGAACGCGAGGCGCGTGCCCTGCTGCACCATCAAGAAGATCCGCCGGTCCTCTTCCTCGGAGAACTCAATGCCCCGCTCGGACTGCGCCGTGCAGGCGTCCATGTAGTCCTCTGCCGCTCTGACAAGCGCCGCATCGGCGTTGTCCATCAATGCCTGCGCCACTCCGAAGTAATGCTGAAATTCGTGATGTTCCATGAGCTTCGTCTTTGGGGCGAAGCGCATCGACTTGGTCCGCAGCAGCTCGTCGTACAGATCAAGCATGCCGCGCGCAGTGCCCATGGCCACTGCGCCGCCCTCGATGACGAAGAAGCTGGATTTACGGCCGTTATACATGGGGTTCGGATGCACTTTCTCGCCTGACAGACCCACCCACATCGCCAATGGGGCCACGCGGTACTCCGGGATGAACAGGTCTTCAACAACCACGCGGCGTGACCCGGTGCCTTGCATTCCCACCATGCTCCAGTTGTCGATGATCGAATAATCTTTGCGATCAACCAGCATGAGAACCGGTTTGGGCGCCGCGCCCTCCTGGGGAATCAGACCGCTCACCATGATGTGGGTTGCAATGTCGCAGCCGGAGGCGAAATCCCAGAAACCGGATACGGAATAACCACCCGGCACGCACTTCACGGGTATGGGCGAACCGAGAGAGGGACAGCGGTATTCGCCATCGGTCCCGTACGCTTCGATCTGAGCATGTTCAGGAAAATCCGCGAGAATGATCGGGTGTCCCGCCGTCAACGCCAGCACCCAGCCACTCGATGGGCAGCCTCGCGACACCTCGCTCATGACCTTGACATAGGTCGGCAGATCGAATTCGTAGCCACCGAAACGACGCGGCTGCACGATCCGGTAAAAACCGGCCTTGACGAATTCGTCGTTGGTCTGCTCCAAGATACGGCCCGCCTCTTCGGTGGCCTGTTGACGATCGCGCAGCGTCCGGCGCATGGCCGTTGCGCGCTGGATCATCTCCTGCGCCGTGAGATTGAGTTCGGGAATGGGGATTGAGCTGCGAGCCATGGGTTCCTGCCTTCGTGTCGAGGATGTCTCGCTCGCGCGCTCCGGATTGATCACGATGCAGCACCCGGTTGCAGCTGGTCTTGTTCGGTGAACAGTTGCCGGGCCAGGTCAGCCGCTTTCAGGTCGAACTGCAATCCTGGGTTGGTGCGTGCCATGGAGACGTCGCGAAAATAGCGCTGCATCCGTGTCCCATTCTTGGCCCCTGCACTCGTCGCAGCCATGCGATATAGCAGGTCCACCGCGTCAAAGGAAAGTTGCGCCGCATGTTGCAGCCCCGACTGTAATCGCAGGTCATCCGAACGCAGATAGGTGCGTTGCCCTGCCACACTCAGGCGAGCAAGCTCCATATATTCCTGGGCGGCGCCCAACAACGCGTGACGCGCCGCTTCGAGCTTGCCGAGCGCAATCCCGTAGGGCCGCTGGTAATCAGGATGCTGGTATTGCAGCACCGGAGCGGGACCGAAAGTCTTGCGGGCGCGGATGATACTCTCGTATTCATCCAATGCCGCATACCCCACTCCCACCATGATCGAGCTGATCTCAGTCTGAAAGAATCCCAGCGTCCCGCCCGCGTACATCGAATTGCCATGCAGCCGTGCACCGGCGGTACCGTGAGAGATGTCGGGAGCAAAGAAATCCTCCCTCACCAGGTAGTGCTCCGGTATTTTGGCCCCTTGCATCTGCACGCTATTCGAACCGCTGGCGCGCATGCCGATAAAATCACCCCAGTTATCCAGCATCGTCCACTGCGATCGCGGCACCACCGCAACCCCTATCGGCTGAGCGCCGCTCTCACCCAGGAGCCGTACCCCCACCAACACGTGGGTCGAATACGGCACGCCTGAACAATAATCCCACGTGCCCTCCAACAGCCATCCACCCTCGGCTCGGGTCGCAGTACCCGAAGGCAGCGCCCGCGCGGCCGCCGCAAAATGTCCGTCCGGCCCAAAAACTTCCGCTTGCGCGCGCTCGCCGAACAGTTGTGCCACATTCAGCGCATGGCCCGAGGCCAGGCACAGGCACCAGGCACTCCCGGGACACCCGCGCGCAATCTCCACGATCACCCGCGCGAACGTCGGCACGTCGAACTCGTACCCGCCATAGCGGCGTGGCTGCAAAATCCGGTAAAACCCCGCCTTCTTAAACGCCTCGTGCATTTCCGGCGAGTAGGTCCCGCGTGTCTCGGCCGCGGCCTGCGCTTCCAACAAAGCTCCTCGCAGTTTGACCGCACGCTCGATCAGTTCTGCCGGCTGTAACCCCGGCTCCGGCGCCTCGATCACATTCGTCGAATTTTCTTGAAGCACACTCGCCATGGTTAGTCCTTGCGCAGCCTGTGGATTGCTCAGCTATGTTGGCAACATAGTACCGCTGACACGGACGGACAAGCCGCTATTGACGGGTGTCCGACCTGTGTATCGAAGGATGCGCCGCCACTAGCGTACTTCGGCAACGATTTGCCGGGCGGCGGTCTGCAGGCGAGGGAGTGCGCAGCCAATCAGGTCGCTCGCAGACACGCGTGCTGCCGGCGCGCCAATGTTGAGTGCCGCGACGACGCCTTGGCCGGGAACATTGACGGGTACCGCAATCGAACGCAATCCGAGCTCAAGCTCTTGATCGGTCCGTGAATAGCCGAGTCTGCGCACCGCTGCCAGCTTCTCCCGAAGCTGTTTGACCGTGGTGACCGTACGCCAGGTACGCCCCACCAGAGCTGTGCGCGCAAGGTAGGCGTCCAGTGCCGCGGGCGGCAGGTCGGCCAGCAGGATTCGGCCCATCGAAGTACAGTACGCCGGAAGGCGGCTGCCGACGCGCAATGAAATCGAGATGATGCGCTGGGTCTCTGCGCGCGCCAGATATAGAACTTCATCGCCCTCCATCACACCAAGCGAACAAGACTCATGGATTTGATCACGAAGGCGATTCAAGTGAGGCTGAGCCACAGTGGCAAGCGATTCGCTGGAGAGATAGGCCTGACTCAGATTGAGGACCTTGGGCGTCAATCGGAACAGCTGCCCATCCTGTGAGGCATATCCGAGCTTCGCCAAGGTGGCAAGACACCGCCGTACCGACGCGCGACTGAGCGCGGTCCGCTGGCTGATTTGCGAGCCGCTCATGCCCTTCGGATGTTCGCTGAACGTGCTCAGTACCGCCAGCCCCCGCGCGAGGGAAGCCATGAAGTCGGGGTCGCCCGCGTACTGCGCAAGTTGAGCCGCCGCCGTGCCAGGGTCCCGCGCCGTCGCCTTTCGCTTTCCGGCACTTCGTTCTGACCGACTTGACATGGAGCTCACCTTCAGATTATCGCCCGACCGGGCGATAATCGCACAGTAATACGTTCCGCGCTATTGAACGCGCGAACGCCACCAATTACCGTCAGAATTGTCCATGGGGCACTCACGCCCTGAACTCGCTTGAGACCTGATATGACCCGGAACCGTGAACGACCGGCGATGCGCGCCGCGACCGATGTGACGCTGGACCACGTCAGCTGCAAAACTGACGCGCGCTTTGCCCCGCGCCTTGCACTGTGAATCCTGTTTTCATATGCGACGCGGTACGCACCCCGATAGGGCGCTACGGCGGGGTGCTGTCTTCCGTACGTGCCGATGACCTGGGAGCAGTGCCTCTAACGGCGCTTCTGCAGCGCAATCCGGCCCTCGATCCGCAGGCCATCGACGATGTCAGCTTCGGGTGCGCAAACCAAGCGGGCGAAGACAATCGAAATGTCGCGCGGATGAGCGCACTCCTGGCGGGACTCCCCTTCTCCGTCTCCGCTGCGACACTCAATCGTCTGTGCGGTTCGGGACTCAATGCCGTCGGCAGCGCTGCGCACGCAATTGCGATCGGCGAGCAGGATCTGGCAATTGCGGGCGGGGTGGAATCCATGTCGCGCGCGCCCCTCGTGCTGCACAAGGCGAGTTCTGCCTTTGATCGGACCCAGTCGCTGGAAGATACGACCATGGGTTGGCGCTTCATCAATCCGCAGATGAAGGCGCTTTATGGGGTCGATTCAATGCCGCAAACAGCCGAGAACCTCGCGCGGCAGTTCGGGATTTCGCGCGCCGACCAGGACGCCTTCGCGTTGCGCAGCCAGCTGCGCGCTGGAGTCGCACAAGTCAACGGTTTTTTTTCGGAAGAAATCGTGCCGGTGCTCGTTCCCGGAAAGAAACGTGGGGAGACCGTCGAAGTCACGCGGGACGAAAGTCTGCGTGCCGATACGACACTGGAGGGCCTCGCAAAACTCAAGCCGCTGTTCGAAGATGGAACGGTAACCGCGGGTAACGCCTCCGGCATCAATGACGGTGCGGCAGCGCTCCTTCTGGCGTCCGAGTCTGCCGTCCGCCGCTTCGGCCTCCAGCCTCGCGCGCGGGTACTCGGCATGGCGACTGCAGGTGTTGAGCCGCGAATCATGGGTATCGGCCCGGTGCCGGCGACGCAAAAACTGCTGCGTCGGCTCAAATTGAAGCTGTCGGATTTTGATGCGATCGAGATCAACGAAGCGTTTGCCGGCCAGGTGCTGAGTTGTCTGCGCGAATTCGAATTGTCGCCTGATCATCATTCGGTCAATCCAAACGGCGGGGCCATTGCCCTGGGTCACCCACTCGGCATGTCCGGCGTGCGACTGGCGGCAACGGTGGTGCACCAGTTGCAGCGAACGGGTTCGCGGTTGGGACTTGCCACGATGTGCATCGGCGTCGGACAGGGAATCGCACTGGCGGTCGAGCGCTGTTAAATTGGAACGGCCGCCGCCCTCCAGAATGGTCACGGCTGAAAGGTAACTTCCTTTGATGCGTGTCGACTCATCCGTCGAGCATTTCTCCGTCCGCAGTGAGGATGTCAGTTTCGTTGGTCACAATCTCAGCCGGCCAGAATGCGTCGTGGCCGAACCGGACGGCACGCTTTGGATCTCCGACGATCGGGGGGGAGTAACCAGACTCGATCCCTCCGGAACTCAAACGATCATCGGGCGCATAACCGGAACGCCGAACGGCATCGCGCTGGAACCTTCGGAACAGCTGCTGATTGCAGATATCGGCGCCGGTGCGGTTCATCGTCTCGCGCGCAGCGGAGAACACCACACCATCTTCGATCGCCTCGCCGGTGAACCCCTGGGTTCGGTGAATTTCGTCTACTTCGATCAACGCGGAGTCCTGTGGATCACAGTATCGACTCGTACGCGCCCGCGCGGCGAAGCGATCAAGCGGCCCATTCCGGACGGATACGTCATGCGCGTCGATGAGGGCCGGCCCCGGGTGGTCGCATCCGGACTATGTTTTCCAAACGAATTGCGCGTGGATGAGCAGTATCGCTACGTCTATGTCGCTGAATCGGCGCACGGGCGCGTCATCAGAATGCCCCTGCACGCGGACGGCGAATTAGGACCACCGGAGCCTTTTGGACCCGCACCCCTGTTCGACGGCGCGATCATCGACGGCATCACCTTCGACGCGATGGGCGGCCTTTGGGTGACCGAGGTGACACGTAACGGCATACACCGCCTTTCTTCCAACGGGGATTATCACTGCCTCCTCGAAGATCCCGCCGGCAAGACCTTGCTGTTCCCCGCCAGCGTCACCTTTGGCGGCCCCGACCTTCGCACGGTCTTTGTCGGTTCCATCCGCGCAACTCGACTCGCCACTTTCCGCAGCCCCGTGCCTGGGGCGAAACTTGCCCATTGGCGCGACCCATAGCCTTTCGTCGAAATTCAACGGCCCGCTGTCGATAGCGGGCGCCCCGCGGGAGCATCTGCGCAATAACCATCGGTCCGGTTCCCGTTGATCGAGCCATGTACGCACCTCGGACATTTGCCGTCGAAGCATTGTGTTGTCGAGGCCCTTGGTATGTATTGGCGCCAGTCAAGAAATGTTGTCGTTTGCGTCCACCATTTGTTCGAGATCCGAGCGCCAACGACAGCCAAGGTTATTCAAAAGAGCTCGCTCGAAGGGGGAACGATGATTGATTCATCGGTTGATCGGCGTTCAGTGCGGAGGTTGTTCGCGTTGACGGTGGTTCTAGCCGGAGCCAGCCCGGCGATGCTGGGAGCGACGCCGGTGGGCGATCAAGGCACCGGTTCTGCGGATACCCTTCAGGAGGTCGTGGTCACCGCGACGAAATCGGCGACAAACCTACGCGATGTGCCGATTGCGATCTCAGCATTCACCGGCGCCGAACTTCAAGACCAGGGCATCAACAGTGTCAACGCCCTCGCGGACTTCGTACCCAGCGTAAACCTCGACACATCGACCGCATTCTCGGGCTCCCGCTCCGTTTTGTCCGCTTCCATTCGCGGAATCGGTTTGGATGATTTCGCGCTGAACCTCGACCCTGCGGTTGGCGTGTACCTCGACGGCGTCTATCTCGCCCGAACCATCGGCGCCAACAGCCAGCTCCTCGACGTCGAGCGCGTGGAGGTCCTGCGTGGACCACAGGGTACTTTGTTCGGCAGCAACACCATCGGCGGCGCAATCAGCATTGTGACCCGTGCTCCGAAGGACCATCTCGCAGCGACCGGCGTCGTGACGCTCGGCAGCTTCGACCGGCGGGACGTGCAAGCCAGCGTGGATCTACCGTTTTCCGACACTCTGCTTTCCACTTTTACGTTCTCGTCCATCAAACGCAACGGCTACGAGAAACGTGTTCCATTCGTTTCCGCCACGCCCGTCGTCAGCGATCCTCCGAACGCCTTTGCGCAATTGGGCTACGGTTCAGGCGACAACCAGGGCGGACAGGACGAGACGGCGGCGCGTGCGAAGTTGGTATGGCATAACGGCGACCACGTTACGCTCACCTTGACCGGCGACTACACACGCACCGACGAGACTTCATCGCCAGTCACCCTGTTGCAGGCATCGACGACCGGCACTTTCAACACGGTCTATAACGACTGTCTCGCCGGCATCACGATTGCGAACGTTTCCGGCCCGCTCATTTGTGGCGCGCGGGCGCAATTTGGGACGGGGCTCTTTGGTGCCAACCTGAATCCATCCACCAGCCGATTGACGTGGGGGAATCAGTTCGTAACCGGAAATATCGATGAGACCTATGCGAGCGGTCCCAATTTCGTCCACATTACGAACTATGGCGGTGCGTTGACGGCCGACGTCGTCTTCACCGACACACTCTCACTGCGCTCAATTACCGGCTACCGCGATTTATATTTCGCCAACGGCGTCGACAACGACGGCTCGCCGCTGCAATTCTACGAGTCGACCTATGTCATGCAGCAACATCAGATCTCCCAGGAATTGCAGCTCATCGGCAAGGCTTTGGATAGGCGCCTGAATTATTTGCTGGGTGCCTACTATTTTGACGAGAACGGCGAGGATTTGCAGGACCTGATTTTTGCCCAAGGACTGCAGCAGATCAATACCGACACGACGATCAGCACAAGCACCGAGGCCGGGTTCGCCCGCGGATCCTTTCAGGCAACGGATCAACTCTCGTTTACCCTTGGTGGTCGGGTCACCTCCGAGCAGAAGAAACTGGCGTCTGACTTTAGTGAATTGAATGGCTATATCTATCGAAATTTTGGCTGCTATCCCGGCGATTCGGCCGCTCCTGTCCCGGGTTTGGACTGCCAGCAGTTTGTCAGCTTCCTGGGAAAGCAAGTGTTTCAGGCGAGCACGTTCGACTTTCCCGTGGCCGGTGATCCGAATCGCTTTAGTCCGTTGGGTACCGACGAACAGACGTTTAATGTATTCACGTGGACTGGGGGCGCCGAATATCATTTGGCGGATCGGTCCCTGCTGTACACCTCCTACGCGACCGGCTTTAAGTCCGGCGGCTGGACGACGCGATTAATTTTCCCTTCCTCCACCCAGCCGGAATTTGCACCGGAAAAATCGGGGACCCTGGAGGTCGGAGCCAAGTCGAGCTTTCTGCAGAATCGCGTGAGCACCAATTTCGCCGTATTTTCCACTGACTATAAAGACATACAGCTTCCATTCATTGCCCCTGGATTCAGCACCCCAGTTACGAAGAATGCAGGCACTGCCAGAATCAAGGGCGTGGAAGCAGAGGCATCTGCCGTCGTAATTCATGGACTCAAGGTGAACGGCAGCCTTGCCTATCTCGATGCACGGTACACCGAGCTGGAACCGGGCGTGACGGGGATCACCCTGGCTTCTGACCTGCCCAAGACTCCCAAATGGAAGGGATCGGTAAGCCCTCAATATACGTTTCCGGTGGCCGGGGGTAATTTGCGAGCCGCGCTCGACTACACCTACACCTCCTCACTTTATAACGACACCGAAAATACGCCGCTGCTGAGGCGCCCAAGCACCGGCATGCTCGATGGATCGATCAGCTATATGGCCGATGCGGGATGGACGGTGACTGCCGGTGGGACGAATTTGCGCGATGACCGATTTTTGATCGCCGGCGCTGCGCAGCCGTCGGTTGTCGGCTACTTCGGTACGTACAATGAACCCCGCGAATGGTATGTCCAGCTCCAAGTCTCGCTATGAGATTCATCGGAATGGCCGCACGGACTTCGAGGTGAACGATCAATGAAGGAGGCCTCGTCACGAGATTTTGCCCATGCTCCAGGACTCGTGGCGATGCGGCTGATAGTCTCGATTCTGCTCGGCGGTCTTTCGCTGAACGCCGTCGGTGCGCCGTCTCGAAGCGGCGCGGAAATCTTTGCCCAAGCTTGCGCGGCATGTCACGGCACCGGCGACACGATTGCGGCACCACGCCCCGAGGCGCTGAGGTTGATGTCATCGAAGGCGATCGAGTCCGCTTTGCTGGACGGCCGTATGAAAGCACAGGGCGCCTCCCTTTCCCAAAATGACCGCGTCGCGGTGGCGCAATACCTCGGTATTCCGGGGTCTGCCTTGTCCATCCGCAGTTCCGCCTATTGTTCGGCCTCAATGCCGCCCGCGCAGACGGACGTTGGTGGTGCGGAGTGGACTGGCTGGGGCGCGGGCGCCGCCAATCAGCGGTTCCAATCAGAAGCGCAGGCGGGTTTGCGCCCGGCAGATATTGCGCATTTGAAGTTGAAATGGGCATTTGGTTTTCCGGGTGTGGCCACTGCCAATGCGCAACCGACCTTGCACGCCGGTCGCCTTTATGTGGCGAGCGCCGACGGCATTGTTTATTCCCTCGACGCGAACAGCGGTTGCATCCACTGGACCTTTCAGGCCGACGACGCTGTCCGTACCGCCGTTGTCATCGCTGGTGCGGCAGGAAATCTCGCGATCTTCGGCGATTTGGGTGGAAAAGCGTATGCCATCGATGCGCACCAGGGTAAATTGCTTTGGAAGGTGCGAGTCGATGATCATCCGGACGCGAACATCGTCGGGTCGCCAGCCGCCGCGGGGGCGCTGGTCTACTTTCCGGTCACCGCCGGTAAAGAGCTGGAATCCGCCATCGACGCCAAGGTGCCTTGTTGCACGTTTCGCGGCAGCCTGGTTGCCCTGCGCATCGATGACGGCTCTCAACAGTGGAAGTCTTACACGATCAGCGAAAAAGCCCGGGCGACGGGAACAAGCTCCGCAGGAACCCCCACCTGGGGACCCTCGGGAGCGGGTATCTGGTCCGTTCCGACAATTGACGAGCGCCGCGGCGTGATTTACGCGGGAACCGGGGTTAACTATTCGAGTCCACCCACTTCGAACAGCGATTCCGTCGTCGCGTTCGACCTGAAGACCGGCCACATCTCCTGGTCGCAACAGATGACGCGGGGCGATGTCTTTAACTTTGGGTGTTTGATTCCCTCCGGGGTCAACTGCCCTCGTGATCACGGACCCGATCACGACATCGGTGCACCGCCGCTGTTGCTGAACCTGAGAAACGGCAAGAGTGTATTGATCGTCAGTGACAAGGCGGGGATGGTCCGCGCGCTCGACCCGGACCAGAAGGGTAAGATCGTCTGGTCGGTCAGAGTGGCCAAAGGCGGGAGTATGGGCGGCATTCAATGGGGCACCGCCGCCGACGATCACGGACTTGTCTTCCTTCCCATTTCGGATTGGGATCCTCTGCATCCCGATAAGGGTGGCGGTCTGATTGCGCTCGATGCGGAAACCGGCAAGCAGGTGTGGTCCGCGCCTTCAATCAAACCGGAATGTCTCTCGGTGCCGGGATGCAGCGCGGCACAGGCCGCGCCCCCCAGCGCCATCCCCGGGGCGGTATTTTCCGGCTCGCTCGACGGGCATGTCCGCGCTTACGGAACCGCCGACGGTATACCGCTATGGGATTTCAATACCATAGATAAGGTCGATACTATCAATGGAGTACCCGCGCACGGCGGCTCGATTTCTTCGGCCGGGCCCGCGGTTGCCGGCGGGGTACTCTATGTGATGTCAGGATATTCTCGATCTGCATTGATGCCTGGCAACGTCCTGCTGGCTTTTTCAGTTGAGGGAAAATGAATACAGAGGCACATCGAAAGCAATTTTGTTGCGGATTCGGGGAACGCGAGAGCTTCCACGGATCCGTAACAAGCGATGCGTGATCCGTGTCGACCGCGAACGCCGCTTTCTGTTCTCAGTGCGGGCGCAGGCTGATTAAGGTGCATTCGTCGGATGAATCGCGCGTCCGCTCGTCGTGCCCGTCCTGCGCGAAAATTGTCTATTCAGGACCCCAGGTCCTGGTGCTCACCATCGTGATGGCAAAGGATCGAATGTTGTTGGTTCGCAGGGGTACAGAACCTTACGTTGGAAAATGGGCGCACCCCGGAGGGTATGTCGAGGAATCGGAATTACTCGAGGTCGCGGCGTCGCGCGAGGTCGAGGAGGAATGCGGCATCAAGATTCCGAGTTCCGATTTTGTGCCGATCGGCATATGCAGTCTTTCGCGGCTGAATCAAGTCCATGTGCTGTTTCTCGCACTTCTTGCCGACCCTTTGAAGGTGCGGGCATCGCCGCCGGAAGCGCTCGACGCCGCATGGTTTTCCCTGCAAGATTTCCCCTTCGGTGACGTGTGGGAGCCGCTGAAGGCCGTCGATGTGAGTCTCGTCTACCAGTACGCCAAGGATGGCCGATTCTTTTTCTTCCAACGCTTTGACGAATCGCATCGCGTCGTGCTGACGTCGACTTCTCTCGTGAAAATGTGGACCAACCTATAGATATTCTTGGCGAAGCCTATGGTCACCGGAGCGCCACGATAGGGGGCCTTGTCCAAATGACTCGACAAAATTACGAACACTGTATTCGCTGATAAAGGAGATCGTTTTTGGTAGAAATGAACGGGGACAACCTATGATCACACAACGCGAAGACTGGGACACAGCCAAATCGACCGTATCCCGTCTTGACAGGCCGGAGACGAAAAGCAACTGCGTGATTGGTTCGGAGGAGTCACAGGCATGAGCGAAAGTGAATTTCATACAGTATTCGGCTCGTTGACCGATTTCGTGAAAGGTGATTTGGAAATCATCAATGACAACCCCAAGTATTACGCGTTCTCGAACGTTTTCGATGTGGCCGCGAAGTCCAAGCCGTATGAAAAGGTCGTGGTTGCGCTCAATCTGGGTTATGTGCTGGAGGTGCTTCGCGCCGAAGGCACCTCCGATTGGTACGCAGCCGCTCACGATGAGTTCGCGATCGTACTCGACGGAATAGTGGAAATTGATCTGGTGAAATTGGATGACCGTGAGTCCGTGGTCGCTGCCGACAAGAAGGGCGCCGTCAAGGTGAAAGGCGATCCCCGCGGAAGGAAAATGGGACGAATCAAGGCGTCTCGGGGGCATCAAGCGCTGTTGCCGCAAGGCGCCGCCTACCGTTTCCGTGCGGCGCAATCCGGTGTCATCCTCCTGCAAACCATCGAGGGCGCTCTGTCGGTGCAGAAATGGGCGGATATATGTTACAAGTGACGCAACAGCGAGGTCATCGTCAACCATGAGTACTCAGTTGTCCAACGAACCAGGAGTGAAGTCGTCGGCGGCAAGCAATCGCACCGGATATCGTAGCTTCACATTGGGCAGTTTCAGTTTCAGCCGGGACGAATATTTCGTCCAAGTGAGCTGGCCGGCAAAAGGCCAAGTACTGACGCACACGGTTTCAGCCGACGCATTCTTACGCGCAATGATGCGCGACGTTGCGTGGGGGTTTTTTTACGGCTGGGTGAATTTCGACGATGTCGTCGGTACACGCAATCTTTATGGAAAAGTCGAGTTGTATGCGGGCCGGTACAACCCCGCCTATAGTGCGAAAGGATTGGATCTCACTGAAACCTTCGAATCGCCCCAAATCATGGCGACGTTCAAGGCCATCCTCGATGACTGGACGAATGCGGGGTTCGATCCCTTCGCCGCGCCGGCCGAGACCGGCAAAGAGTGGATCGGCAACAAGAACGGGCACAATCGCGAGGCGATCGAACGGCAGCGTCAGGCCTGCAGGCGCATGCCCGGCCTGCCGGGCGATGCGGATCTTCGCAGCGACGCAAACGGCTTTCCCATCAATCGTGCATTCGCCGATGTTCCGCAGACTGCGCCGGAGGTTCACGCGGAGGCGGGATTCGAAGGCGAGGTCCACGCGATCAATTTGTTCGCTTACCTGTCGCGCTCCGACGTCACCTGGAATCCCTCGGTCTCCTCGGTGTGCGGCCGCAGCCTGTGCTGCCCGACGACCGAAGAATATATCCTGCCGATCAAGCACGGCAACGACCGGGTCGAGTGGTTCATTCAGCTGAGCGACGAGATCGATTGGATCATCGAGGATAAGCAAACCGGTGCTCCGCGGGCCAAGGTCAAGATGAAGGCGGGCGATGTGGCGGCGATGCCCGCGGATATCAGGCACCAGGGATTTGCGCGCAAGCGATCGATGTTGCTCGTGTGGGAAAACGCGACACCGGGATTGCCCGAGATGTACGAGGCCGGCGAACTCAAACCTTACCCAATTGAGTTCTGACCGACGCTAATGGGCTGGTGCGCACACCGGCATGCGCCGGCTCCCGGAACAATCCTATGCCCCGAGAGCAGCGTCGATGACGGCACCTGCAGGGAACTTCGCTTTGGCGACGGCGATGACGTGCTCAGCCTGTTTCTGCATCGGCGTGGCGCGCAGATTCGCGCCTACGTCAATAGTTGTCCGCATTTCTCCCTGCCCCTGAATGCGCGGTCCGGCAATTTTCTGTTACTTGCAGATTCACGCCTCATGTGCGCATGGCATTGCGCGGTTTTCGAACTCGATCACGGCCTCTGCCTTGAGGGTCCAGCCAAAGGCATGTCGTTGGAGCCCGTGGACGTCCAGGTGAGCGACGGATTTGTCCGCGTGGCAGCGCCATGACCGACCCCGCCCCCCTGCTCGAGAAGCCGGACTGCTCCGTATCGGTGCGCGAAATCTTTGGTTTGGACAGCAGTTTGCGGGTTCCCAGCTTTAGCGTGCGCAGCCACTATGTTCCCGCGCTGGACCCGGACTATGTTTTCGATCCAGATACGACATTGGCGGTCCTGGCCGGATTCATGCACAACCGGCGCGTGCTCGTGCAGGGGTACCACGGCACAGGCAAATCCACGCACATTGAGCAGATCGCCGCGCGCCTCAATTGGCCTTGCATACGCATCAATTTGGATGGACATGTAAGCCGTATCGATTTGATCGGCAAGGATGCCATCGCGATTCGCGATGGCAAGCAGATCACTGAGTTTCGGGAGGGTATTCTTCCCTGGGCGCTGCAGCGGTCCGTCGCTCTGGTGCTCGACGAATACGACGCCGGGCGTCCCGACGTCATGTTCGTGTTACAGCGTGTGCTGGAAGATGAGGGCAAGCTGGCGCTCCTCGACCAGAATCGCATCCTGGAGCCGCATCCAGCTTTCAGGCTGTTTGCGACTGCGAATACGGTGGGATTGGGCGATGCCAGCGGACTGTATTACGGCACGCAGGCGATCAACCAGGGTCAAATGGACCGATGGCAAATCGTCACAACGCTCAATTACCTGGCGCCGGATACGGAGGTGGCCATCGTACTGGCTCGCTCACCGTGGAACAAATCGGAAGGCGAATACGAGATCGTACACCGCATGGTCAGCCTGGCGGGGCTGACCCGCGTCGCGTTCGCCGCAGGCGAATTATCCACTGTGATGTCCCCGCGGACCGTGATCAACTGGGCGCAGAATGCAAAGATCTTCGGTCGGGTTGATTTTGCATTTCGCCTAACATTTTTGAACCGTTGCGACGACGCAGAACGCGTTCTCGTGGCGGAACTGTATCAGCGATGCTTTGGCACGGATGTCGAGCCGACGTGAATGGGCGGCGAGCCGACCTTGCTGCCGCGGAGTGTAGATATGGGTGCTCCGGCACCTTCCAATAAGGGCCTCCGCCTGACACGCTTTCGCAACGCCAGCCGCGGCGTGTTTCACGCGCTAGCCAGCAAATCTGGATTTCCCGATCCGAGGGACACGGCTCAAGCCGAAGCCGGCTGGAATTTGCTATTGCCGGAAATCCCGTCGACCATCGACCGCCCGGCCGTGGCGCAATGGCGCGGACGACTGGACGCGGCAGCGCTTCGCGCACGCCTCAGCGACCGGGCCATTCACGACTCGTTTCAGCCATCGGGGAACACAGCGCAGACGCTGTTCAATCTGTTGGAACAGAACCGTGTCGAGGCCTTGGGTTCTCGCATATACGCGGGCGTCCGTGCCAATCTCGCCGAACTGGCGCATGAACGTTGGGCGCGCGCGCGACCGGAGGCCGTCATTCGCGGACAAATATCGGGGTGGATCGAAACATTTGCGCTATTGAGCAGAATTCCCTTGATCGCGCCGATGCCGGAATCGACCCTCAGTTCATTGAAAATTGCTTGGCGGGATTGGTTGACGCCGCGACAGGCTCTCGCGTTGACGACGCTCGGCGAGTTCATCTCGGACCAGGAGTCCTTCGCTGCGCAGGCGTTACGGATCGTCGGCGAGTTGCTGGACGAAATCCAGAAAGCGCGACACGAAAATCCGTCGGGCGCCCCAGAGGAGCAGATTGGAGATCAGCCCGTGGAGCGAGATGGTCGGGCGGAAGGCACCCGTGCCGATACGGGTGCATCAGATTCGAACGTCGTAATCGACAAGGGCCCCAATGCCGCTGATTCCGCAACTGGGTCGGAAACGTATCGAATCTATACGATGGCCTACGATAGAGTCGTCGAGGCGCGAGACTTGTTTCCCGCCGACGTCATGTTACGACGCCGCAGTGAACTTGATCGGCGAGTCCGCCACCTGCTGCCCGGCATTTCGCGTTGGGCGCACCGCTTGCAGCGCAAGCTCCTGGACCTGCAGATGCGCTCCTGGCAGTTCGACCGGGAGGAAGGAGAAATTGACGCCGGCCGGCTCAGCCGTGTGGTGACTCGGCCGCTCGAGCCGCTGGTCTTCAAACAGGAAAGCGAGGTCGAATTCCCGGAAACAGTCGTAACCTTGCTGATCGACAATTCCGGGTCCATGCGTGGATTACCGATCGCCACCGCGGCCGCCTGTACCGAACTGCTGGGCCGAGCAATGGAGCGCTGCGCAGTCAAGTGTGAGATCTTGGGGTTCACCACCCGCAGTTGGCGCGGCGGTCGAGCTTTTCAGGATTGGACCGCTGCGGGTCGGCAGAAGACGCCGGGGCGGCTGGCGGAGTTGAGACACGTGATCTACAAAAGCGCCGATCAGCCGTGGCGACGCGCGAGCGCCGGTTTGGGAGTAATGCTCGAAGACGCGCTTCTCAAGGAAAACATCGATGGTGAAGCACTGTTGTGGGCGCATCATCGGCTGTTGCGCCGATCTGAGTCACGCAAAATCTTGTTGGTCATTTCCGACGGTGCACCGCGCGACGATGTCACGTTGGAGGCCAACGACGCCGGCTACCTCGACCGACATTTGCGCCACGTCATTGACAGTATCGAAAGGCGCGCCGCGGTCGAATTGGTTGCGATTGGCATCGGGCATGACATGCGCGCTTACTATCGACGGGCAGTGGCGATACGGAGTGCCGAGGAATTGAGCGAGGCCATCGTCACTCAACTCATCGACTTGTTCGACAGGCCGGGCGCGGATGCGCGAGGCGCGGCGGCCGCGCGGCAGCGTGCGGCCCGCAATCTGTCGCGTGGTGTACCCCGTTGATACGGCACGTCGTAATGTGGCGCCTGGAGGACGAGGTCAAACGCACGCAGATGGCAGCCCTCACGACGCAATTGCAAACTCTTGCCGTGTCCATGCGTGTCGCGATACCGGGCTTGCTGCGATTGGAAGTCGGCAGCAGCAGCAGCAAAGGCCAAGACGCAGCAGACCTGTTGTTATTCAGCGAATTTGAAAGCTGGCGCGCCCTGGAAGCCTACGAGACTCATCCCTTGCACGTGCAATTGAAGACCTTGCTCTCTCCCCTGCGTAAAGAGAAGCGGGTGGTTGATTACGAGACATGATCAGGCCTTCACAAGAGGGGTCGCGAAGCCTTCGATCCCATGCAGCGCCCGGTCCCACTCCGGCTCGCCGGAGAATCGGCTGCGAATGAAATCCACGAACAATTTGACCTTGACCGTGCCGCGGTGAGTGGTCGGATAAATGGCAAGGAGCTCGAGGGGTGGCATTTCGTAGTCCATCAGCAACGGCACCAAAGAGCCGTTGATCAGATCATCACTACACACGAGCGTCGGCAGACAGGTCACTCCCCCGCCTATCCGCGCAAAATCGCGCAGCAGATGCACTGAATTGCTGTGGATGCGAGCCGGCAGTTCGAGGTTCACTTCCTCGTCTGCGCGCCTGAATGTCCAGCGATTACGGGTTGGATAGGCCGAATATAGGCCGATGTCATGTTTCAGCAGATCGGAGGGGCTGATCGGTGTCCCGCGGCGCATCAGGTATTCCGGTGACGCACAAAAAACGCGGCGAACCGTGAACAGGTGCCGCTCGATGAGCAACTCCGCTCCGGGTCGAAAGATCTGAAGCGCGACGTCATATCCCTCATCGATTGGATTGACGGACTGATCGCTAACAGTGATGTCGAGGCCGATGTGCGGATATTTAATGGTGAATTCCTGCAGCGCAAGGGCAAACGGTCCAAGTGCGAAGCCGGGAATGACCTGCAGGCGCAACAAGCCCAATGGCGTGTCCTGGGTCAGGCGCATGCGATCGGTGATTGAGTCGACTCGGGCCAGCAATTCAACGCATTCCCCGAAGAATGCCTTGGCGGTTTCCGATAGCATTACTTTACGAGTCGAACGATGAAACAGCGGCGCCTGCACAAAACCCTCCAATTGTTTGATGCGGCTGGTAATCACGGACGGAGTCACTCCCAACTGACGAGCTGCAGTCGCGAAACTATGCGTTTCGGCAACGCGAACGAATGCTTGTATGCAAAGAAACCTGTCCATGCATCGACCTCAGAATTTGCGTTTTGCGAACAATCCGCCGGTTTTTGCACGTTATACTCTTTGCTTCTGCCACTCAAGCGGTACCGCAATGACCTCCAACGCCGGCCAGTTACCGATCCGACATCAGCTGTTTATCGGTGGAAAATTCGTTGACGCAAAGAGTGGTGAATCACTCCCGTGCGTTAATCCGCACGACAACCGGCCGATCGCGAATGTGGCGATGGCGGGCAAAGCCGACATCGATGCCGCGGTCGAATCGGCGCAAGCGGCGTTTCCCGCTTGGAGCCGCATGAGTGCGAGCGATCGCGGCCGGATACTGCTTCGACTCGCCGACAAGATCGACGAGCATTCCGAGGAATTGGCGCACCTCGAGTCGCTTGATACCGGCCACCCCGTACGCGACTCGCGAGCCCTCGACGTACCGCGAACCGCATTGTGTTTTCGTTATTTCGGTGGCATGGCTGACAAGCTCGAGGGCGCGGTCATACCGGTCGACGCGGGGTTTTTGAACTACACCCAGCGTGAACCCTTGGGCGTGGTCGGACAAATCGTGCCTTGGAATTTCCCGCTCATGTTTACCAGCTGGAAGTTAGGACCAGCATTGGCGGCAGGCAATTGCGTCGTGATGAAACCCTCAGAGATCACGCCGCTGTCCTCACTGAGGATAGCGGAATTATTGGCTGAATCGGGTGTGCCAGACGGAGTCGTCAATATGGTTCCGGGTCTGGGCTCGGTCGCCGGACAATACATCGCCGAACATCCTCAAATTGCGAAAATCTCGTTTACCGGATCTACGGCCACAGGTCGACGAATCGTGCAAGCGTCGAGCGGCAACCTCAAGAAGGTGCAGCTCGAGCTCGGCGGCAAGGGTGCGAACATCGTATTTGACGACGCCAACCTCGCCGCCGCCGTCAATGGGTCGGCATTTGCGATATTTCACAATCAGGGACAAGCCTGCATTGCAGGTTCGCGTCTAATGTTGCATGAGCGCATCGCGGAGGAGTTCTTGGAGCGCTTCACAAAGCTTGCGAAATCCATCAGGATCGGCAATCCCCTTGCTCTGGACACCGAAATGGGTCCGCTGACGAGCATGGTGCATCGAGATCGGGTATTGAGCTACGTCGACACGGCGCGCGAACAGGGCGGCGATGTCCTCACCGGCGGCAAGGCGCCCGCTGATCCCGGTTTGTCGCAGGGTTTCTACGTCGAGCCCACAATCGTGAAAGCGAGATCCTATCGAGATCGGATTGCACAAGAGGAAGTCTTCGGACCCTTTGTGACGGTGCTGACCTTTGCCGATGATGAGGAGGCGCTGGCCATAGCCAATAGCACCGAGTACGGATTGGGTGCAGGCCTATGGACCCGGGACGTGACCCGCGCGCATCGTTTCTCGCGCGACTTGAAGTGCGGCATGGTTTGGATCAACAGTTACAAGCGCGTTCACCCTGCGTCGCCCTTCGGCGGTGTTGGACAATCCGGTTATGGCCGTGAGATGGGCTTCGAGGTGATGCACGAGTACACACAGGTCAAATCGGTATGGTTAAACGTGGACGCCAAGATTCCCGCATGGTACCCGCGCTGAAAGACTTCGTTTACACGGCATCGCCGGCCCGGGTTATCTTTGGCGTGGGTTCTCTCGCGCATTTACCGCGGGAGATCGAACTCCTCGGTGCCCGACGCGCCTTAGTGTTATGCACCCCTGAGCAGGCTGCTGACGCGGAGCGGGTGGCGACAGCGATCGGTGCGCGCGCGGCTGGAATTTTTGCGCGGGCGGTCATGCATGTGCCCATCGAAACCGCGCAGGAAGCACGCGAGATGGCGCGCAAGCTGGGCGCCGACTGTGCAGTTGCCATCGGCGGTGGTTCGACCACAGGATTGGGCAAGGCCATTGCCCTTGATTCCGGGCTCCCTGTTCTCGCAATTCCCACGACCTATGCTGGGTCCGAGATGACCCCGATATATGGCTTGACCGAGGGAGGCATGAAGCGCACCGGCAAGGATATGCGGGTGCTGCCACGCACCGTGATATACGATCCGAATCTCACGCTGAGATTGCCGATCAGTCTCACGGTGACCAGCGGTATGAACGCAATCGCGCACGCCGCCGAAGGGCTATATGCCAAGGATGGCAACCCCATCATGGAACTGATGGCTGAGGAAGGAATTCGTGCCATGGCGGCGGCACTTCCCATGTTGAGGCGCGATGCGGCGGACATTGAGGCGCGTTCGCAGGCGCTCTACGCCGCATGGTTGTGCGGCACCGTGTTGGGCAACGTGGGCATGGCTTTGCACCATAAGCTTTGCCACTCGTTGGGCGGAAGCTTCAATCTGCCGCATGCCGAAGTGCACACCGTGGTATTGCCACATGCGATCGCATACAACGCGCCTTCAACCCCATCTGCGATGAGCAGACTGAGCCGCGCTTTGCGAAGCGAGACGCCGGCTGCGGCCCTGTATGACTTGGCGCGCGACAACGGCGCCCCCTACTCGCTGCGCGAGCTTGGCATGCAGAAAATCGATCTCGATCGCGCCGCCGATATCGCGGTGTCAAACCCTTATTGGAATCCGCGGCAAGTCACGCGGGACGGTATTCGAGATGTATTGCAACACGCCTGGGAAGGCGCGAGACCGGAGTAGGCATGCGCAATCTGGACGAGAATACGATCACGGCCGAAACACTTGGGCGCATCGCAAACACTCCGAATCCACGACTCAAGGAGATCATGACTTCGCTGATCCGTCATTTGCACGATTTTGCGCGCGAGACCAGGCTGACCGAACAGGAATGGTTCGCAGGAATTCAGTTTCTCACGACGGTCGGCGAGATGACTGACGCAAAGCGGCAGGAGTTCATGTTGCTATCAGATACGTTGGGCCTTTCAATGCTGGTGATCGCTCAAAACAATCGCAAACCACCAGGCTGCACGGAGGCGACCGTCTTTGGACCGTTCCACGTCGCCAATACCTCGCGTTTCTCGCTGGGGGCCGACATCTCAAACGGAGCCGTGGGCGAACCCTGCTTCGTCCACGCCAAGATTCTCGGCAACGATGGCGAGCCGGTGCCCAATGCGAAAGTCGAAGTCTGGCAGGCCGACGCCGACGGATTTTACGACGTGCAATACGAGAACCTCGCTTCGCACCGTGCGCGCGGTACGCTGTATTCAGACGACGACGGCTTGCTCCACTTCAAATCGGTGTTGCCAGTCGCGTATCCGATCCCCACCGATGGTCCGGTTGGACGCATGCTCGAGGCCACCGCGCGATCCCCGTGGCGGCCGGCGCACATGCATTTCATGATCGACGCACCCGGCTATGAGCGCCTGGTTACTCATGTATTTCGCGACCACGATAAGTGGTTGGATTCTGATGCAGTATTCGGCGTGCGCTCTTCGTTGATCACACATTGGAATCGGCATGATCCGGGAAAAACTCCCGACGGAGAGATGAGCGAATCGGTGTTCTACACTGTTGATTTCAAATTCGTGCTGAACAAGTCAAAGGGTGCTGTTTGACATGGTAGGCGACACCACGGCCCGACCGGGCGGCGGCACGTGCTCGATTTTGGTGGTGGGAGAGGGACTCGAACCCTCGACCTTCCGCATCGCTGCCATCGTTCTTCCCGCTCTTGCGATACGGCGTCATAAGCTTCGGTGCCATCAGTCTCACCGTGTGGCCGAAAGATGAAAATCGCCGCGCCCATTCGTGCGCTCCAGAGCACGCCTCCATGCCGATCAGGCACGGCGGCAATTGCGCAATGAGCTCAGAGAGTGGCTCCGCGTGAGCCGCCTGATGCATTTTTTTGGTAGCGCGAGCTGGACTCGAACCAGCGGCGATTTCGGGCCCTAGCGAAATCGTTTTGACAGCTATTTTCCCGATATATTCGATCGCTTTAGGGGCCTCGCCATTCGGCGTTCCCAAAAGGCCCCAAAACAGGCCCCAAAAAGCGTCCGGCTGTACGCGAATGACCTCGGACGTCGGCGGACAATGAAACGCCGCTTTTCTATTAGTTTTCCAAAGGTTCCGCGGTTTTCTTCAAGGTTCCCGGACGTCTGCGGACGTCCCTGGAAGTCTGTGGAGTTGGGACGGCTGGGACTCGAACCCAGGACCAAAGCCTTAAAAGGGCCTTGCTCTACCAACTGAGCTACCGTCCCGATTTCAGGCGCGCATCATAACGGAACTTCGCCCAAGGATCACCGCTAAAGCGCATCGGACATCACCGGCGATCAATTGTCGCGCCGGGTATCAGGCGCCGCGGGCAATTCAGGCACTGCTGGCGAAGCGGGCACGGCGGACACTTTAGGCATAAGCGGTCGGATCCGGCACTCCGGCGTCGGCAAAACCTGCGGCCCTGATCCGACAGGAATCGCATTTACCGCAAGCCCGGCCTTGCGAGTCGGCTTGGTAGCAGGAAACCGTGATGCCGTAGTCGATGCCGAGCTCAAGTCCGGTGCGCACGATTTGCGCTTTGCTCATGTGGATCAGCGGCGCATGCACCGTGAGTTTGGCTCCGCCGACACCGGCCTTGGTCGCGAGCCGCGCGAGATGTTCGAAGGATTCGATGAATTCGGGTCTGCAGTCCGGATAGCCCGAGTAATCGACGGCGTTGACGCCGACGAATATGTCCTCGGAGCACAATACTTCAGCCCACCCGAGCGCCAACGACAAGAACAAGGTATTGCGCGCCGGCACATAGGTGATCGGGATTCCGGTGGTCGGCGATTCGGGCACGGCGAGGCGCGAATCGGTCAAGGCCGATCCGCCGATGCCGGCCAAATCAACCGCCATGATGCGATGCTCATAGGCTCCGAGGCGCGCCGCGACCCGCATGGCGGCATCCAATTCGACGCTGTGCCGTTGCCCGTAGCGCACGCTGAGTGCGTAACAGCGAAACCCGCGCGCGACGGCAAGCGCCAGCACGGTCGCGGAATCGAGTCCGCCGGACAGCAGCACGACAGCCGGACGCGCGCTCATTTGCCGGGCGTATCGCCCCACAACACTTTGTGAAGCTGCAATTGAAATCGCACCTTGAGCCGATCCGCCAATATCCATTCCGCCAATTCCCGCGGCGAGATCTCGGTATAGCTCGGCGAGAACAGAATTTGGCAGCGGCCATGCAATGCGTGAGTCGCCAAAAAGTCCTTGCTCCATTCGTAATCGTCGCGCGAGCAAATGACGAACTTGAGCTGATCGCCCGGGCGCAAAAAGCTCAAATTCTCGAGTCGGTTGCGGTGCGCCTCGCGCGAGCCCGGCGTCTTGACGTCGACGACTCGCGCGACGCGCGCATCCACGGCGGCGATGTCCATCGCGCCGCTCGTCTCGAGCGACACCTTGAAACCCCGCTCGCAGAGCCGGCTCAGCAGTGTCAGACAATTCGGCTGTGCGAGCGGCTCGCCGCCGGTCACGCAAACATACTCGGCGCCGAATGAGGCGACTCGGTCGATGATCGCATCGATATCGACCCAATCTCCGGCGTGAAACGCGTATTCGGTATCGCAGTATTGGCAGCGCAACGGACAGCCCGTGAGCCGCACGAAAACCGTCGGATAGCCCGCGGTATCCGCTTCGCCCTGCAGTGAATGAAAAATCTCATTGACGCGCAAGCGGTCATGCCTGGCGGCGCGCCCCGCTGCGGTGGTAGGCGCTACTGCGATCAATGCTTTTCGGCTGCGAGCTTCTCGAGACGCTGCTGCGCCAGGTGCCCGGCGGGCGTGTCCGAGAATTTCGCGACGACCTCCGAGAGTACTTTCTTCGCCTGGTCCCAGCGCGCAAGTTCGTAGTCGCAGTAGCCGACCTTGAGCAACGCATCCGGCAACTTGCGCGACTGCGGATACTTGTCGATGAGAGTCTGGAATGCGCTCAGCGACTCGGTGAAGTTCTTGTTCACGTAATAGGCCTCGCCAAGCCAATACTGCGCGTTGTCGGCCAGCGCGCTATCCGGAAACGCGATCAGAAACTGCTGAAACGCGTTCACCGCCTGGTCATATTGGCTGTCCTTGAGCAGCGCGAATGCGGCCTGATAATTGGCGCGATCATTGCCGTCCGGCACCGGCAGCGACGCACCGGCGCCAATGGGCGCCGTGGCACCGGCTGCTGCGCCCGACGCAGGCGCGCCACCCGCCGCCGGGCCGCCACCCGCCGCAGCGCCGCCCGGGGCAGCACCAGCAGCCGCGCCGCCACCTGGGCCGGCGCCAGCGGCCGCGCCGTTCGCCGACGCATCGGCAGTCGAAGCAGCGCCGCGATCGGCAGAGGCCATGCCGGACAGCGCCGCTGCGCCGCCGGGTGCTGCGCGCCCTTCCAGGGCTTTCAAGCGGCGATCGAGATCCGCATACAGATCCTTTTGCTGCTTGCGGCTCGCCGCGAGGTTGTTGCTGACTTGATCGAAGTCATTGTGCAGCGAGCGCACGTCACTGCGGGCAGCCTCGAGTTCATTCGCAAGTTCCAACAAACTCTGATTCGCGACCACGCGCTCGATGCGCACGAGTCGCGTATCGAGATCATTGAGCTTGATCTGCACGGGATCCTTTTCCGGCGGGGTCGCGCAGCCGGCTACTGCGAGCAATCCGCAGCAAATCAAGCAGAGCCGGCAAGCGCGCGTCGTCACGGCAGGTAGACCAATTCGACGCGGCGGTTCTGGGCCCAAGCCGTCTCATCGTCGCCTTCCGCGGCAGGACGTTCCGCGCCGAAGCTCACCGTGGTCAATTGCGATTCGGCCACGCCTTGCAACATCAATGCGCGGCGCACGGCTTGCGCACGGCGTTCGCCCAAGCCGATGTTGTACTCGCGCGTGCCGCGCTCATCGGTATTACCCTCGAGCCGCAGTTTGAGATTCGTATGCGCGGTCAGATTGCGTGCAAAGTTGGCGATCAGGTCCGCGAATTCGGGCTTGATCTCCGCTTTGTCGAAATCGAAATAGACGACTCGCCCCGACAGCGGCCCGTTTGCGCCAGCCGCGCCCATCGCCCCGCTCTCGCCTCCGAGCGGCGTCACGGTCGTCGAGGGCCCCCCCGACTGACCCGAGGTCGCACCGCTCGCCGGCACCTGACTGCCGCTGCTGGGCGGTTGGACGACCGTCGGTTTCTTCGGGCAACCCGCCAGCAGCATGGTGCCGGCGACTAACAAGCTGATCGCAATCATTCGCTTCATGACTTTCTCCATCGTAAATTCTCGACTTAAACCCAAGCCTACCCGAGGTATGCCTGACTTAGAAAGGCCCCCATGCGGGCTCCTGCACTTCGCCCTCGGGCGACACCAAACGCTGCTGCACCCGGCCGTCGCTGCTGACCATTGCGAGCACGCCGCGGCCTTGATCGCGGCTCGCGTAGATGATCACTGCCCCGTTCGGCGCGTAGCTCGGCGACACGTCGAAATGACCCTTGGTGAGAACCTGGACGTCATTGCGACCGTTCAAATCCATCGTCGCGATGCGATAGGCACCGTCCTCTTGAGTCACGAACGTCAGCTGCGACTCGTCCGGCGACAGCCGCGGCCGCGCATTGTAGACGCCTTGAAACGTCAAGCGGCGCGGCTTGCTGCCGGGAGTCAGCGATATTTTATAGATCTGCGGGCCGCCCGAGCGATCGGACGTGAAATAGAGGCTATTTCCATCCTTGGACCATTGCGGTTCGGTGTCGATGGCCGGATCGTCGGTAATGCGAGTCAAGCCTTGTGTCGTCAAATCGAGCACATACACATCCAAATTGCCGTCCCGCGTGGAGAGCGTCAGCGCAAGCCTCTTGCCGTCCGGCGACCACGCCGGCGCCTGATTGACGCCGGCGCGCGCCGAGACGCGGTGCCTTTCGCCCGTCTTCAGGGTCTGCACGTATACCGACGGGAGCTTATCCTCGAATGATACATAGGCCAGGCTTTGGCCGTCCGGCGACCATGCCGGCGACATCAGCGGTTCGTTCGACTCCATGATGATGCGCGGATTATCGCCGTCGGCATCGGCGACGATGAGACGGTAGCGCCTGTTCGGCAGATGCCCGAGCACGGAGATGTAGGCCACGCGCGTCGCGAACGCGCCACGCACACCGATGATCTTTTCAAACACCATGTCGGCGACCTGATGGCTCGCCAAGCGCAGGCCGGCGCGGTTGGCGCTGATTTGGTAGCCGAGCAACCGCTGCCGCGTCAACACGTTGTAGAGTTCGAAGACGATATTGAAGCGGTCGGTCCCTTGCACGATCAACTGCCCCACGACCATGTAATCGCTATTGAGCCTGCGCCAGTCGTCAAAGGCGATCGCCGCGCCGCTATGCGGCTGTTCGAGCATGTCCTTGCGGTCCATGGCGTTGAACCGGCCGCTGCGCGTCAGATCGTCGCTGACGAGATCGGCGACGTCGAACGAGGCCGCGGTCTCTTGCGGCGATGAAAACGGCACGACGGCGATCGGGATCGCCTCGGACTGTCCGCGCGTGATTTCAACGACGAATTCAGCGCGCGCCGCCGAGCAATACGCCAATACGGCGAGGATCTGCAACGCTCTCAGGGGTTTAATCATTGGGCTTGAACTCGAGTACGAACACTCTGTGAAACAGGGATGGGTCCGGCGGATCTGGTAATGGCGAGGCACGATATACCGCATTCTCGATCGATTGGCGAACGGCCGCATCGCCATTGCACTGCGTGACGCGCGCGTTGGTCACTTCACCGCCCGGAATCTGGGTGACTTCGACCCGACAATCGATGCCGGAGCGCGCCGACGGCGGCTTGATCCAGGCGTGCGTAATCCGGTTTTGCAGGCTCAGCCGGTAGCGATCTCCGAGCGGGCCCGCCTCGACCTCGCTGACGTGCTCCTCATCCTGAATCTGGCGACGCAGTTCCGCTTCCCGATCCAATCTGGCGCGTTCATCGGCCGCGCGCTTAGCGTCCGCGGCACGCTTGGCATCGGCGGCCTGCTTGGCCAGCGCGGCTTGCTTGTCCTCCGCGGCCTGCTTGGCTTCGGCCGCCCGTTTTGCCTCGAGGGCCCGCTGCGCGTCGGCCGCTTTGACCGCCTCCGCGGCGCGAGCCGCGTCGTCGGCCGCTTTGGCGGCCTCGACTCGCTTGGCATCGGCGGCTTGCTTGATCACTTCGGCCTTCTGCACTTCGACTGCATGTTCCCGGGCCGCCGTCGCGGCCTGTTCGGCCGCCTGCGCATCGGCGGCGGCCTTGGCTTGGGCGGCGGCTCTTGCCGCGGCCTCCTCTTGCGCCCGTGCGGCCGCATGCAGAATTTGCGAGTCGACGACGGTGGCGCTCACGGGCAGGGGTTGCAAATTCGAGGGGTAATGTGTGAACGAGAATTGCGCAGAGAAAACCAGCGCCGCGATCATCAATCCGTGCAGCACCATCGAGAACAGCACCGACGTGGAATATTCGCGCAAAAAGTCCGGCATCTACTGCGCCCCCGCGGCCGCTCCGTCATCGGCCCGCGGCACCGGGTTCTTGATCTTCTCGGGATCCGTCAAGAACCCGAGCTTCGCGGCACCGGCCCGCTGCAACAGCACCATCGCGTGTATGACCATTCCATAAGGCACGGTGGTATCGGCTTTTACGAGTATCGGCGTCTGCGGGTCGCGATGTAACACGGCCGTCGTGCGGCTGCTGACGGTCGTCTCGGACACCGGTTGGTCGGGATTGTGGCCGATGTTCACGTAGAGGCGCCCGTGCGCGTCGATCGTCAGCACCAGCGGCTCATGCTTGTTGAGAAAGCTGGGATCGAGCGGCTTTGCGGCCGCCGTCGGCAGATCGACCTTCACCCCCTCCTTGAGCAAGGGGGCCGTGATCATGAAAATGATCAGCAGCACCAACATCACGTCGATATAGGGCACGACGTTGATTTCGGCCATGAGCTTGCGACGGCGGCCGCGCACCGGTATGCCCCTCACGCCTGAGCGCCACGGGTCGGCCCATAGCGCTGCAAAATGGTCGCGAACTCTTCCATGAAGGTGTCGAAGCGCAGCTCGAGGCGGCTGACCTGATCGCCGAAGCGGTTGTAGGCGACGACAGCGGGAATCGCGGCGAACAGCCCCATCGCGGTGGCGATCAAGGCCTCGGAGATTCCCGGCGCAACCGCAGCCAGGGTCGCCTGCTGGGCATTACCGAGGTTGTGGAACGCGCTCATGATGCCCCAGACCGTGCCGAACAAGCCCACGTAGGGGCTCGTCGAGCCGACCGTCGCGAGCAGCGCGAGATTCTTCTCGAGACGATCCAGTTCGCGCAGCTGCGCGACTCGCATCGCGCGCTGAGCGCCCTCCAGCAGTTGCTCGGACGGACTGGCGAGCTGCCGCAGGCGGCTGAATTCGCCGAACCCGGACTCGAATATGCTCTGCAAACCCGTGCCTTCGCGGCCCTTGGTTTCGATGCTGCGGTAAAGCGCGCCCAAGTCGCCGCCGGACCAAAAGGCGGTCTCGAACTTCTCGGCCTGGCGTCGGGATTTGGAGATGATCCGGCTCTTCGCGAAGATGATCGCCCAAGATGCCACCGATGCGATGACCAACAGCACTATCACGGCCTGTACGACGGGACTCGCATCGA
>Ga0187883_10000146_pt1 | contig 48475 bp, 47 predicted proteins | sample June2016WEW_20_1_2_FD_132966 | JGI IMG/M metagenome (GOLD analysis project Ga0187883, IMG submission 132966) | Peatland microbial communities from SPRUCE experiment site at the Marcell Experimental Forest, Minnesota, USA - June2016WEW_20_10 | ecosystem: Environmental > Terrestrial > Soil >...
CCTCGTGCAGTCACGGGGCGAGGAAATCGTCAGGATCCGCCCCGGGGACATCCACGTCACTCCGGACGGCCAGGATCACTGGCACGGTGCCGCCCTCGACCCCTTCATGACGCACATCTCCGTTACCCAGGGAGCGGCCACGTGGGGCGACCACGTCACCGACGAGGAGTACGGTCGAGGGGCGTAGCGCGCCGACGCGCCATTCCGAGTTGGTTGCCGCCCAACCATCCGCGCCGAAGCCCCAGCAAGGGCGGTCAACGTCGATCGCGCTTCGGCCAGGGGGTCCGAACTTGGTCCCATCACATCTGCTGCCAGCCTTGCGGCGAGCCGCTCGGCGCCGAAATTCGCCCAAGCTCTGGCTTTCGTGCTGCATAACCCCAGGTCAACGAGCCAGGAGCGGTTCGAACATCGTCTCATCACCGCCACTCGTTGTCGGATTCACAACGTTCTCGCTGTTCAGCAGCCTGATTCCGTGTCCGGTCGCTCGACGACCTTGAGGGCTCTATTCCAACCCCCTGGCGAACAGCGGCGCAGGCCGTGGGCGGTGTCCAGGTCCCGGCATTATGGGGCAGCCGGGACTGTCCCGGTGCGAGGTCCGGTGGATAGGGTGACCCCTGACGTCACGCGGGATCAGGTTGGCCGAGCAGTCTGCCGTGAACTCGCCCGTTGGCCAGGAGAGTGGGTGTGGTTGGAGACCAAGAACGCGAAGCCGACGACGAGATGCTGCGGGACCTCCTGCGCGGTCAGCGGGAAGCGGTTTTGGCGATCGTCGCGGGACTGGACGAGGCGGACTGGCATCGGTCAATCGTGCCCACAGGCTGGACGCCGGCGGGGCTGCTCGAGCACCTGGGCGGCGCCGAGTGGCATTGGTTCCAAGGTGTCGTGGCGGGCAAACAGCCTGAGTTGCCAGGCGACCTCGCCGAAGATCAGCCACCGTACGACCCCCTTACGGTGGTGTTCACAACCGACGAGCCTTCGACGGAGGTCATCGCCTTCTACCGCGCCCAGTGCGCGCAGTCCGAGGCAGTGCTGGCGACAACCCCCCTCTCGGCTCCACCGCTGGGCAAGCACGGGCCTGGTGGATTCGAGCCACCGAATGTTCGTTGGGTCGTTTTGCACATGATCGAGGAGACAGCGCGGCATGCCGGGCATTTGGACATAGCGAGGGAGCTGCTCGATGGCACGACGCGGCTGGGCGGCCGCTGACGCTCGCATACCCGCCTGTCTCGGGAGTCCGGTCGTAGCTCGAGGACTGCCCCGCGGTCGGCGACACTTCTAAAGGGCGGGGACCCGCAGAGGGTGTGAGCTGCAGTCACCATTGAGCTGGGTGGATGAACGCAGCCGCCGGCTGACCGAGCCATTGTGTGACGCGCATCGCGAGGTCCATGTCCGCGAAGCGAGCGGTTCGCAAATTGGTCAATCTGCTTGGCGTGCAGTTGAGCTCTTGCGCCAGATCCGCCCATGTAAGGTCGCACTCTCGGCGTCGATCGTTGAGCGCTGCGTGTAGCTGGTTCAAGTCCCAACGAAGTCGGCTGTCGCTTCCCGCTCTCGGCAACCGGACATTGCCCACGTCGACAACCGGACCGGACAAGAAGTCCTCCGGCGCTCGGCGAAGCCAGCGCAACATGAAAAGCGCATATTGGCAGGAGGTTGCCCCGCGCGTTTGCAGCCTCTGGACCGCCCCTCCGCAGAGCGGATGATCTGATCGCTGTGCGTTGAGATCCGACGACTGCTGCCAGAGCTCGTCGGCGAGTTCGTACCAGCCCAACCCACGGTCACGACGTTGGGTGTCGAGCGCAGTGAACAGCGCGCCGCAGTCGAAAACCGACAGAGATCGCCTCGCTTGCGGTGCCTCCATGACTTGGACGAATTTACTGGGCACGGCCGAGCCTTGCCCACGCCCGGATGCTCCGGTCGGGGACATGCACTCAACAGGTGCGGTCGGGGTCTCTCCGACTCCTGTGACCTCGGCTATCAAAGTGCCTAGTTGGTTCGAGCAGGCACGGGCCACCCGGCAAGTCCAGGCCGCCGAGGCGTGACGTTGCCATGCCTATGGCGGCTCTCGCTCACTGCCTGCTCGTGTGCCCAACGCAGCATCTCGCGGCGCGGGTCCTTCGCCACGGGGGTGTCGTCGACCCAAAGGCCGGCGTCGATCGCCGCGAGCCGCACTTCGTCGCCGACTTCGCCGAGGAGCCTGACTTTGACAAACTGCTGCCCGTCGGCTGCACGGGCAGCGAGTTCGGCTGGCTGCACAACGACCACCTCCGAACCGGCGACTGCCGCGGCATCAAGCGCGAGGTCTACCGTGGACTTTGGCACACCATCGCCGACACAGATGGCTACCGTGCGAAGGGGTCGGTAGCGAAACACATTGGATTCGGCGACAAGGGCGCTCGAGTCGACGGTCTCGGCCATCGCCGCCCAAGCCTTTCGGCAGCCAGCCACAAAGGCGGGCCGGTCGTCGTCCTCTGCAGGCTCCCACTGCCCAAGGCTCGCCACGTAATTCGGACCGCCTGCCTTCGCACCCAGCCCCACGACCGATCGCTTCCAGCCGCCGAAAGCCTGCCGGCGGATGATGGCCCCCGTGATCCCTCTGTTCACGTACAGGTTCCCGGCTTCGACGTTCTCGCGCCAGTGCTCGATCTCGGCGGGATCGAGCGCTTGGATCCCTGCCGTCAGCCCAAAGCCTGTCGAGTTCTGCCAGGCGATCGCCTCGTCGAGGTCTCTCGTTCGCATGAGCCCGAGCACCGGGCCGAAACACTCGGTCTGGTGGTACCACGACCCTGGGCGCACGCCGAGACGGACTCCCGGCCGCCACAGGTAACGCTTCTCGTCGAGCGGGAGTGGTTCGACGAGCCATTCCTCTCCGGGAGCAAGCTCGACGAAACCCCTCTCCAAGACGGCATCAGGCGGCCGGATCAGCGGGCCTATCGAGGTCGAGAGGTCCCAGCCTGGTCCGGGCCTGAGCGTCCGCACGGCGTCGGCCAAGCGGCGACGGAACCTCTCGTCGTCGTAGACAGACGCCTCGATGATGCCCAAGCTGGCTGCCGAACACTTCTGCCCGGCATGACCGAAGGCGGACTTCACCAGGTCGGCGATCGCCTCGTCGATGTCGGCGGTAGCCGTGATAACGATGGCGTTCTTGCCACTCGTCTCGGCATGCAGCCGCAGAGTTGGCCGCCACCCGAGGAACATCCGGGCTGTCTCGAATGATCCTGTGAGCACAACGGCGTCGACGTCGGGGTGTGTGATGAGCCGCCGGCCCGCCGCGCGGTCCCTGCTGGGCACGAAGTGAAGCGCCGAGCGCGGGATGCCGCCTTCCCACAGAGCCCGCGCAAGCTCGGCTGCGACGGCAACCGTGTCAGAGGACGGCTTCAGGATGACCGTGTTTCCCGCCGCGAGGGCAGCGAGCACTCCGCCCGCAGGAATGGACAGCGGGAAGTTCCACGGCGAAGCCACGACGACCGTGCCGAGGGGTCGGTACCCCGGATCGGTCGGCACCATCTCGGCGTAGTAGCGGGCGAAGTCGATTGCCTCCGACACTTCTGGATCGCCCTCTCGTAGGGTCTTGCCCGCGTCGTACGCCATCACAGCGAGGAGGCGGCCGCGCATGCGGACGAGCGAGTCCGCCGCGCCCAAAAGGGCGTGGCGGCGCTCGTCCGGAGTAGTCGCCGCCCAGCCTTCGCGGCCGGCTTTTGCGGCAGCTAACGCCGCTTCGACCGCGGACGTGTCAGCGGAAAGCCAGTGGTAGAGGGGGGTTTGTGGACGACCGGGATCGATACCCAGGTCCACCGGTGTCCCTTCCAGCTCTCGCCCGTCGATGACGGGCCGGTAGTCGGGAAGGCCTTCCTTGGCAACCACGGCGAGGTGCTCTTCGGCCCAGCGGCGGTTCGCGGCAATGACGAAGTCGGTGTCTGGCTCGTTCTCGAAACCCTTACCAACCCCAACCGGCGCCTCTCCTTCTCTGCACTGCGTACGCCTCGTGCTGACGGGGTGTTGCCGGCGATCGCCCACCGAGCGGCGGAACCTCGCGGCCTCTTCTTCCCACACAGTCGAGCCGGCAGTCATTGCGAACTGGTGGGCGAGGAAGTTCTCAGGCGAACTGTTCTCGTCAAGACGGCGAACGAGGTATGCGATCGCCGACTCGAGCTCCGCCGGCTCCACGATCGGCGCGTAGAGCCGCAGCCCTCCGAGACGCGCCGCGACGGCTTCCGCGGTTGCGGGTGTCATGCCCTCCAACATCTCGAACTCCACCCGTTCGGCCTGGCCCCGCGCTTCGGCGACGGTGGCCGCCCACGCGAGCTCGAAGAGGTTGTGACTCGCGACACCGACCCTCACTGCGCCCGAGTTCGCTGGGTCGAGGGCAATGTCGAGCAGCCGCTTGTACTGAGCGTCGGCCTCTTCCTTCGATGCGAAGGGCGCAGACGGCCAACCGCGGATCTCCGCCTCCACGTGCTCCATCGCTAGGTTGGCACCCTTGACCAGCCGGACCTTGATCCAGCCGGCGGTCCTCTCGTAGCGAAGCCTGGCAAACCGGCAGAGTTCTTCGAGCGCCGCGAGCGAGTCGGGCAGGTAGGCCTGCAGCACGATACCGGCGGGCAGCCGCTCGTACGGCTCTTCGTCGAGCAACTTCTTGAACACTGCCAGCGTCAACTCGAGATCGCGGAACTCCTCCATGTCGAGGTTGACGAACTTCGGCGGGTCGAAGCTGAGGGCCTTGTCGAACAGTTTGCGCAGGCGAGCAGCGATGCGCTCGACCTCGTAATCAAAACGCACCACGTCGATCTGCGCAGAGATCGACGACACTTTGACCGATACGTAGTCGACGGCAGGATGGTCGAGCGTCGTCATGATGCGGCCAAGCCGTCGCTCGGCCTCGTCGTCGCCAAGGATCGCCTCGCCGAGCACGTTCACGTTCAGGCGAATGCCCTGCGCGGCACGTTTCGCCGCGTGTCTGCCGAGTTCGTCGGCGCCGGCGGGCAGGATCACCCCGCCCATCTCGGCTCGCACGCGGTCCCTCGCGAGGGGGACGACGACGCCTGGCAGGAACCGTGCCAGCGCACCACCGATCCGGAGTGACAGCTGGTCGAGGAGGCCGAGCACCGAAACGCCACTGCCCTCGCGCACAAGGTCCGCGAGCAGTCTTGCGGCGCGGCGCGGATCGTGGATGCGAAGGACCTCGTCGGTTAACGCCAAGATCAGCGTTCGCCCCTCGGGCTCGGCCAGGATCCGTGTCAGGCGGGCGGACTGCCGGCGCTCGTGGCCGGTGCGCCGCCGCCCCGCGTCTTCGAGCAGCCAAGCGGCAAGTGTCTCCGCACGAGCGACCAGCAACTCCTCATCAGACACGGGTATCTTCTCGGTCATGAAGTCATTCTCCGCCTGAGCGAAACGGCCTCCTAGGGGCGAATGTAACCCACTTGCCTGGAAGCTCCCACGCTCGGGGCGGGCACCGGCCTCCGGCGCCCGGACCCGACTTGCGGCTCGGCGCCTGTGACCGTCTCGCCGGGAATAGAGTGCCGTCGTCCGGGTGGTTCGAGAGCGGCGGGATACGAGCAGGCACGATCGGTGAGACGGCGTCGGTGGGGCCTATGCAGCGGGTGGCACGGCAGGGTCGCCGTGGCGCTCTTCACCGCCGTTGCCTGTTCGTTCGTGGGCAGGATCCCAGTAGACGCGGCGTCGCGATCCGGGACACCCACGAGCGCCGCGAGCATGCCGGCGACAGATTGGCCGGCCTACCTGGACGGCCCGCCGCACGCCTCCTACAACCCCGCCGAGGAGGCGATCACGCCCGCGACCGCGGCGGATGTCAAGAAGAAATGGGAGTTCACCACCGGCAACGGCTACTTGTCCAGCCCGACCGTGGCCGAGGGCGCCGTCTACATCGGCGCCAACAATGGCTGGCTCTACAAGCTCAGCACGACCACCGGCAAGGTCCTCAGCAAGATCTTCCTCGGCGCAGTGAACGTCACCAGCTGCCCCCCGCCGCCCACGGGCATGGTGAGCACCGCCACCGTGGCGATCGACCCGCGCACCCATCAGCCCACGGTGTACACGTCCGGCGCCGACGGCTACCTGTACGCCCTCAGCGCCTCGAACCTGAAGGTCGAATGGAAATCCGTCGTCGCGACCCCGTCGAGAACGGTGAACAACTACTTCGACTGGTCCTCGCCGACGGTGGCGAACGGACAGATCTACGTCGGGGTGTCGTCGAACTGCGATTCGCCGCTCGTGCGCGGCGGGCTCATCAGGTACAACCAGGAGACGGGCACGAAGATCGGCGAGTTCTACACGGTGCCGAAAGGCCGGGTCGGTGGGTCGATCTGGTCCAGCGTGGCGGTCGCACCCAGCGGCGACGTTTACGCTTCCACGGGGAACGGGCCGCTCGGGTCGGCCGGGGCGCAATTGCTGGGCGACTCCGAGTCGATCATGAAGCTGTCGCCGACGCTGAAGTTCTTGGGTCGCTTCCAGGTGCCCTCCTCGGAGGAGGGATTCGACACCGACTTTGGCGCCTCGCCGGTGTTCTTCAACCAGTACGTCGGCGCCTGCAACAAGAACGGGGTCTTCTACGCGCTGTACCAGTCGACCATGAAACTCGCATGGCAGCGCCAGATCAGCGGCCCGGCCGGTGACATGGCGGAGTGCATCGCCGCGCCGGTCTGGAACGGCAAGCATTTGTTCTTCGGGACACCGGCGGCCACGATCGGGAACGTCAGCTACGTCGGCTCGGTCCAGGAGCGCGACCCCAACGGTCACCTGGTCTGGATCACCGGACTGCCCAACGGCATCAACGGCAGCCCCACCATGGACGGCGGCGGCGTGCTCGCCGTCGGCACCTACGACTACAACCCGACCCCGAACGCCACCTACCTGATCGACGCGGCGAACGGGAGGATCCTGCGCGACCTGGTGACCGGCGAGGACTTCGCGCAGAGCGTTTTCGCGGACGACTGGCTGTTCTCGGCGAACCAGTACGGCGTCTATGCCTGGGGCATCGACAAGGCCGGTCAGGGCTAAGCGGTCTCTTCGGCGTCGATCCCGGCCTCGAGATCATCCATCGACGGAGACACCCGAAGGATCGGTCCCCGCCAAGTCGTCGTTTCGTCTTCATGCATCAGGCAGCACCGGTCATTCCAGGCCCGAGTTCAATACCGACCTGGTCCTGCTCGATGAGTAAGCGGCATCCGCTACAAACGAGATGCTGTTCGATTTCGCCGCCGCAGCCGACGTGGCGATAGATGATCGGGCGTCCACTGGGCGCCGCCCAGCGATCCCCCCAATCGGTCAGGGCAATGATCACGCGGGCGAGATCTCGCCCTTTCTCCGTCAATCGGTACTCCTGGTAGGCCGAGCCTTCGGAGGAGAACCGCTCCATGATCCCCGCTTCGACGAAGCCGTCGAGCCGCGCCGCAAGGACGTTCCTGGCTAGGCCGAGCCGCCGGAGGAAGTCGCTGAAGCGGGTCACACCGCCAAAGAGCGCGTCTCTGATGATCAGCAGGCTCCAGCGCTCACCCACCACCTCGAGCGAGCGGGCGGCCGAACAGACCTGGCCCTCGTAGCTATTACCGAGCATGCAACGATCCTACCATTTCTGGTTGCATCATGCGACCACTTATGTTACTGTGCATCTGGTTGTGTGACGCAACCAGATGAGAGGACGGGGCATGACTGGAGGCAGGCAATGACCGGGGGCATCGACCAGATGACGGGATTCAGCTACACGACCTACATCCAGGCGACGCCCGAGGAGGTCTGGCGGGCCCTCACCGCTCCCGCCATCACCAAGCGCTACTGGCGGCACCAGAGGGCCGGTGCGAAGACCTTCCGTTCAGACTGGAAGAAGGGCTCAACCTGGGACTTGGTGCACGAGGAGGTCGGGCTCGTCGTGAGCGACCCCGAACAGGTGATCCTCGAGTCCGACCCTCCCCGCCGGCTGGCCTTCACCTGGCACACATTCACTCCGGAGTGGACGGCCAAAGTCGGCATGGACGACGCCACCGCCGAGGCGTGGCGGGCTGAGCCCCGCTCCAAGGTCGCCGTCGACATCGAGCAAGCCGCGCGGGGCGTGGTCAAGCTCACGGTCGTCCATGACGGCTTCGAGCCTGGAAGCGACGTCCTCGAGGGCATCTCTAACGGCTGGCCCGCTGTCCTTTCCAGCCTGAAGACCCTGCTCGAGACGGGGGCAGCGTTGCCCTAGACGTACAGGGTGGCCCAGGCTAGGAGCCTTCAACCCCTCCCCTCAGGCGACCTGAGCGACGACGGCCGGAGCTCCGCCGACGAATTCGACCCGCCACTGCCCATGCGGCTCGCTTACACGATGACCAGAGCACGATTCAGGAAGGAGAAAAAGACCATGACCAGCACTGACTTCACCGCCAGCTTCACCGTCGACCGAACCCCAGAGGAGGTCTTCGCGAAGATCAACGACGTCCGAGGATGGTGGTCCGGCAACATCGAGGGGGACACCGACGCGCTCGGTGCCGAGTTCACCTACCGCTACCAGGACGTCCACTACACGAAACAGAAGATCACCGAATTCGTCCCGAACGAGCGAGTCGTGTGGCATATCGAGGACGCGTTCCTCAACTTCACCGAAGAGCCGGACGAGTGGGTAGGTACCGACGTCACCTTCGAGATCACGCCCACGTGTGACGAGACCGAGGTGCGATTCACACACCGCGGTCTCGTGCCGGAATTCGAGTGCTTCGAGGCGTGCTCGAGCGCTTGGGGCTTCTATGTCAACGGGAGTCTGAAGCGTCTGATCGCGACCGGCTACGGCGAACCGAACCCCGAAGAGGACGCGGGCGAGTGAACGTCGGCCATTTCGATGCGGGGTTGTCAGTAACGGGTCAACGCTGACCCCCTATGGCCGGGTGGCATCGAGGGCGGCAAGGGGTGGGCAGACCGACGCCTATCCCGTACTACGAACGAATGCGAGGACAGCAGTGGGAAAGATCATCATCAGCGAGAACGTTTCGCTCGACGGGGTCATTCAGGATCCCGTCGGCGACGAGGGTTTCAGCCGGGGCGGCTGGGTCGGTCGTGTCGGCGACCGAGGCCGTGAAGGGGCGGCCAAGGTCCTGCTCGACGAAGCGTTTAGTGCCGAGGCCCAGCTGCTGGGCAGACGGAGCTACGAGTTCCTTGCCGCGCGGTGGCCATTCCGGAGTGGTGAGTTGGCAGACAGGCTCAACAGCATGCCCAAGTACGTGGTGTCCTCCACGCTCGAAGAGCCGAAATGGCACAACACCACGGTCCTCAAGGGCGACGTGGTGACCGAGGTCTCGAAGCTGAAGCAGGAGCTCAGCGGTGAGATCGTCATCGCCGCCAGCTTCCAGCTCGTGCGCACCCTGATCGAGCATGATCTCGTCGACGAGCTGCGGCTGATGGTCTATCCAGTCGTACTTGGTGCCGGCGAGCAGCTCTTCGGCGAGACCAGCGACAAAAAGCCCATGCGTCTCGTCAAGGTCGATACTGTCGGCGACCTCGCCCACCTCATCTACGAGGCCGAGCGCGGCGCATGATCCCATATTTCGAGCAGCTCCAGACACGCTCAGCTGTCTAACTTGCAGCCCATTCGCCGCGAGGAGTTGGTTGCCTTCTTTGCCTCGATGGGCTGGATCGCAGACATGTCTGACGGGGAGAGAGTGCCGACGTAAGCCGCGAGGTGCTCGCCGGTGAGGGTGGAGCGTGCGGCGACGAGGTCGGCGGGTGTGCCCTCGAAGACGATCCGACCGCCTTCGTGGCCGGCGCCGGGGCCGAGGTCGATGATCCAGTCGGCGTGCGCCATGACCGCCTGGTGATGCGCGATGACGATGACGGACTTGCCGGAGTCGACGAGCCGGTCGAGCAGGCCGAGCAGCTGCTCGACGTCGGCGAGATGCAGGCCGGTGGTCACCTCGTCGAGGACGTAGACGTCCCCCTTCTCGGCCATGTGGGAAGCCAGCTTGAGCCGCTGCCGCTCGCCGCCGGACAGCGTAGTGAGCGGCTGGCCGAGGCTGAGGTAGCCGAGGCCGACGTCGGCGAGCCGGTGGAGAATGGCCTGCGCGGCCGGCGTGCGCGCCTCGCCGGCGCCGAAGAAGTCCTCGGCCTCGATCACCGACATGGCGAGCACCTCGCTGATGTCGCGACCGCCGAGGTGGTGGTCCAGCACCGACGCCTGAAACCGCTTCCCCTCGCACTCCTCGCAGGTGGTGGCGACGCCGGCCATCATCGCCAGGTCGATGTAGATGACTCCGGCGCCGTTGCAGCTGGGGCAGGCGCCCTCGGAGTTGGCGCTGAACAGCGCCGGTTTCACGCCGTTGACCTTCGCGAACGCCTTGCGGATCGGGTCGAGCAGTCCGGTGTACGTTGCCGGGTTGCTCCGTCGCGAGCCGCGGATCGCGCCCTGGTCGACCGACACCACGCCCGCGCCGGCGGGGATCGACCCATAAACGAGCGAGCTCTTGCCGGAGCCGGCGACGCCGGTGACGACGACAAGCACGCCAAGCGGAATGTCGACGTCGACGTCGCACAGGTTGTGCACCGTCGCGCCGCGGATCTGCAGTGCGCCGGTGCGCATCCGCACCGTTTCCTTGAGGGCGGCCCGATCGCCGAGATGGTGGCCGGTGAGGGTGTCGCTGGCCCGCAGCCCCTCGACGGTGCCCTCGAAGCAGACGCTGCCGCCCGCCGCACCGGCGCCGGGGCCGAGGTCGACGACGTGGTCGGCGATCGCGATCGTCTCCGGCTTGTGCTCCACGACGAGCACCGTGTTGCCCTTGTCCCGCAGCCGCAGTAGCAGGTCGTTCATCCGCTGGATGTCATGGGGATGTAGGCCGGCAGTGGGCTCGTCAAAGACGTAGGTGACGTCGGTGAGCGAGGAGCCGAGGTGGCGGATCATCTTGACGCGCTGCGCTTCGCCGCCCGACAGGGTGCCCGACGGCCGGTCGAGCGAGAGGTAACCCAGCCCGATCTCCGCGAACGAGTCGAGAGTCTGTTGCAGTGTCGCGAGCAGCGGCCCCACAGACGGCTCGTCGACGCCCTGGACCCATTCAGCCAGGTCGCTGATCTGCATCGCGCACGCATCAGCGATGCTGACGCCGCTGATCTTCGACGATCGAGCCGCCTCGCTGAGTCGGGTGCCGCCGCAGTCGGGGCAGGCGCTGAACGTCACCGCCCGCTCCACGAAGGCGCGGATGTGCGGCTGCAGCGCATCGACGTCCTTGGACAGGAACGACCTCTGGATGCTCGGGATCAGACCTTCGAACGTCAGGTTGATGTTGTCGACCTTGATCTTGGTCGGCTCCTTGTGGAGCAAGTCGTCGAGTTCGGTCTTGGTGTACTTACGGATCGGCTTGTCCGGGTCGAGAAAGCCGGAGCCGGTGTAGATGCGGCCGTACCAGCCGTCGACGCTGTAGCCGGGGATCGTGAGCGCACCCTCGGCGAGCGACTTACTGTCGTCGTACAGCTGAGACAGGTCGAAGTCGGTGACCGAGCCCCGGCCCTCGCAGCGCGGACACATGCCGCCGGTGCGGGAGAAGGTCCGTCTGATGGTCTTGCGGGCACCGCGTTCGATCGTGATCGCACCGCTCGCTCGGACCGAGGGGACGTTGAAGGAGAAGGCGTTGGGCGAGCCGATGTGCGGCTGCCCGAGCCGGCTGAAGAGGATGCGCAGCATCGCGTTGGCGTCGGTGGCGGTGCCAACGGTGGAGCGGGCGTCGGCGCCCATCCGCTGCTGGTCGACGATGATCGCGGTCGTTAGCCCTTCGAGTACGTCGACCTCGGGCCGCGCCATCGTCGGCATGAAGCCCTGCACGAAGGCGCTGTAAGTTTCGTTGATCAGCCGCTGCGACTCCGCCGCGATCGTGCCGAACACCAGCGAGCTCTTGCCCGCACCGGAGACACCGGTGAACACCGTCAGTCGGCGCTTCGGGATCTCGACACTGACGTCCTTGAGGTTGTTCTCACGGGCACCGTGCACGCGGATCAACTCGCCGCTGGCGGCAACGTGCAGAGCGGGCGACTGCGTGTCCGTCCTGGTGGCCTTGCTCATCGTGTCTCCATCCGTTACGCGGGGCCGCTTTGGCGGTCTCCGTCGGCGTCGCCCTGACTGGATCTGAGCAGCCGCGCTGAGCGCGGGCGCGGGCTCGGTGCTCATGGGTCCTGGAGCAGCCCGAGGACGTTGCCATCGGGGTCGGTGACGGTGGCCACCAGGCGGCCGCCACCGACATCGCGCACGGGCTCCTTCGCGGTGGCACCGGCAGCGGTCACCTCGGCCAGCTTCGCCTCGATATCCGGCACGTGCCAGTAGGCCACCGGCGAGGTCATGCCCTGCGGTCCACCGCCCGGCACCAGCCCGATGTGCTGGCCCCCGGCCTCGAAGCCAACGTAGTAGGACGCGTCGTTCTGCGGCTGGACGCCGAGCAGGGCGGCGTACACAGCCTTGGCCGTCGCCAGGTCGGATACGGGAACGAGCACGGTCTTGATTCCCTCGGTGGAAGAGCCAGTCATGGTCACTCCTCAAGTCATGGGTCGCATCGACCCGGTGTGTTCGGTCGTGTTAAGACGAACGGCGAGGCGCGAGATCGACAGTCGGCACGAGAAGTCTGCACCCGCGGGCCTAGCGGCCGGCGGCTCCCGGACGGTCGACCTGCGGGGTGGTCGGCGGGCCGACCGTGATCCAGCGCAGCCCACGGTATCCGACGTCGTTGCGGACCTGAAGCCGAGGGTGCTGCTTTGCCTTTTGTCCTTGTCTCAGAGCTTGAGCGGCGCGAAGCTCGACCCCGGAGAGCTGGGCGGTTCGCGGTCGGCGGCGGGACGCAGCCCCACGACTTGGAGGAGCTGAGATCGAACAGGTCGAAGTGATGGCGTCGGGACATCTCCGCCGGGCCTGCGTTTTCCGCGCTCCTGCACGCTCCGTTATCGTCATTGCCGCCCGATGCGCTCCTCGTGTCGCGGTCATTGGGTAGCACGGAGGCGGCAAGCGCGATGGGTGTTGACGCCGAACCGCTCGGGCGGAGAGAGCCCGGCGAAACCTCAGATGATGACGCAACAGCGAGCCGCGAGGGCCAGTTCGCTCTGGCGCCCGACCAGGTGTCGGGCCAGGATCGCCTCCGCACGCTCGCACCCATCATCTTCTTCGACGTGGCCGGACCCTTGGCGGTCTACTACGGAGCTCGTGCCGCGAATGTCTCGACGGTGGTTGCCCTTGTCCTGAGCGGAGTCTTGCCGGCCGTCCGCGTGGTCGGCACGGTCCTTCGACACCGTCGCCTCGACGCCATCGGCGCCCTGATCCTCCTTGGGATCGCACTTGGCACCGTGACGGGATTGGCCAGCGGCAGCGCCCGCCTGTACCTGCTCGACGGGATTGTGCCCACCGTTGTGCTGGGTGGGGTGTGCCTGATCTCGCTCTTGTCGGACCGGCCGATGATGTTTCGCGTTGCTCTCGAGACAATGGGAGGCGACTCACCAAAGGGCCGTGCATTCGCCGGACTGTGGAGCTACCCCAACTTCCGTCGAACCTTCCAGACAATTACCTTGGTGTGGGGCTTGGTCTTTCTGGCCGAATCGGCGCTACAGGCAATCATCGTTGAGACGAGCTCGATCAATACTGCCAAGCAGACTTCTAACCTTCTGCCGGTGGTCATCTTGGTCCTGACGTTTGCCTGGACGCGCCTGTATGGCAAGCGAGCCCAACAGCGAGGTCGACGCCTGTCGGCCACAAGCGGAAGTGTCGCCGACAAAAGCTGAGGCAGGAACGATCCTCCTGCGTTGCCGGGGCCGAAGCGGCAGAGCTGTCAGGGTTGGTCGGCCACAGCGGCTGCGAAACGCTCAGCGAGCGTCGCCACGGCGGCACGGAGTTCTTGCCCGCCATCAACGCGGAAGGCGAACGGCACGCTCGCCAACCACTCCTGGGCATACATCGCCGGATTGCTCGTGCTGCCGACGAGCACGCAGCCGTCTCCCGACGGTTCGATCCGTCCCATGGGAGGTCGGATCCACGGCGCAACCGCAGCCAGTGGAGCGTCGAACACAACGCGGGTGGGCAACTCCCACCCAGTGCCCAAGTTCTCCTCCAGTGCGGTTACCGGCTCCAGGCCGGCGGGCGGCTCGAACTCGTGCGCTGTCTGCTGGACGGCTCGGATCCGGTCGACCCGGTAAGTGCGGATCGCGTCCGCGCGTTGGGAGTGACACAGGAGGTACCAGCGCCCGTAGCGGACGACGACCGCCCAGGGGGCCACCTCGGCATCCCACTCGTTGCCGGACTCGCTCCGATACGTGACCAGCACTCGACGTCGGGACGCGACGGCAGCGACGAGTGCGCTGGTGATAGCGGGATCTGGACGGGCCGAGTGCCTGTCGGGCGCAGCTGAGGCGTGCTCTCGCAGCGCCGCCGCTTGCCGCCCGACGCTCTCGGGCAATGCCCGGATGACCTTGCCGAGGGCAGAACCGACGAGGTCGTCGTCGTCGGTGGCTGCAGGCTGGCCGTCGAGCACCGCCATGACCAGACCAAGTGCTTCGGTCTCCGTGAAGACGACCGGAGGCAGCCGTGCCCCGCGCCCAAGCCGGTACCCGCCGTAGGGGCCCCGGGCTGACTCGACGGGGATGCCCGCCTCCCGGAGGATCCCGACATACCGACGCGCCGCCCGCTCCGTTACGCCCAACCTCTCGCCGAGTTCGTCGGCCGTCGTTCCGGGGCGGGTCTGGAGGATCTCGAGGGCACGCAGAGCTCGTGCGGTGGGGCTGAGATCGGTCGCCACACGAACAGACTAGATGGTCACGAGATGAACCGGAAGTAGATCGTCCGGAACTGGTCCTAGGGTGATATCCATGACCGAGTTCAGCGAGCAGGACCTCACCGGAGCACGCTTCGATCGCGTGAGCCTGCGGGGCGCCACTTTCACCGAAGTGCTCCTCAATGGCGCCAGCATGCACGCGGTCGACCTCTCCGGGGCGCAGGTCCGCGGCGCCCTGTTCAACCAGAGCCGCATGCGCGGTGTCGAGCTGGTCGATGTCGACATCAGCGGCGAGCTGCAGAACGTCGTCGTGAACGGCGTCGACATCGCCCCGCTCGTCGACGCCGAGCTGAACCGCCGCATGCCCGAGCGGGCGAGGATGCGCCCCGACGACAGCGACGGGTTCCGGGAGGCTTGGGCAACCCTGGAGCGGCTGTGGGAGGGAACCGTCGCGCGTGCGAGGACGTTCCCTGAAGCGGCGCTCCACCTCAGCGTCGGCGACGAGTGGTCTTTCATTCAGACCCTGCGTCACCTCAACTTCGCCAGCGCGGCCTGGGTGGGCCGGATGATCCTCGGCAACGTCTCGCCTTGGCACGAGTTGGACCTGCCGTGGGACGAGGCGCCCGGGTGGGACGGTGTCCCGTGGGACGGCGAGGCTCGACCCTCCCTCGACGAGGTGCTCACGGTCCGCCGTGAACGCCAGGCGATGGTCCACCACGTCATGGAATCACTCACCGACGACCGACTCGCCTCCGAGGTGACTCGTACCGAGCCCGGCTGGCCCCGGGTGGAGAACTTCTCGTTCAAAGAGTGCCTCCGCATCGTGCTCAACGAGGAATGGGAGCACCGGCTCTACGCCGAGCGTGATCTGACCTCACTGGAGAGAGAGGACTGATCTTGGACATCCTTCTGATTGCCGGCCTGTGGCTCGACGGATCCGCATGGGACGATGTCGTGCCCGCCCTCGAGGCACTCGGCCACCGCCCCGTGCCGCTCACCCTCCCGGGTCAGGGCGACGGATCTGCGGCCGCCACGCTCGACGACCAGGTGGCAGCTGTGCTCGCCGCCGTGGACTCAGCGTCCGAAAAGCCCATGGTGGTGGGGCATTCCGCCGCCTGCACCCTGGCTTGGCTGGCCGCCGACGCGCGACCTGAGAAGGTGGCCAAGGTCGTACTCATCGGCGGCTTCCCGGCGGCCGGCGGGGAGTCCTACGCCGCCTTCTTCGAGCCGAAGGACGGCGTCATGCCCTTCCCCGGCTGGGGCGCCTTCGAGGGACCAGACTCCGCTGACCTCGACGAGGAGGCGAGGGCCAGCATCGCGTCTGCTGCGATCCCCGTTCCCGAAGGGGTAACCAAGGGCGCGGTGCGTCTGACGGACGAGCGACGGTTCGACGTCCCGGTCGTTCTCGTGTGCCCCGAATTCACCCCCGCTCAGGCTCACGAGTGGATCGACGGCGGTGACGTGCCGGAGCTCGCCAAGGCCAAGCACCTTGCCTTCGTCGACATCGACTCGGGCCACTGGCCCATGATCAGCAAGCCGATCGAGCTCGCCTCGCTCCTTGCTGCAGCGGCTGCCGAGGGCTGACATGGCGCCGCAGTCAGGGCCCGCCTGCTGGCCGAGCGGCGAGCAAGCGTGGGCTTCGTGGCTCACGAGTCGGGAAGATGGGAGCATTTTCGCGCTCGAAAGGACTCGAGGATGACCTACACGATCCGACCCCTCGACGCCTCCACGTGGGACGTGTTCGCGGAGCTCGTCGAGCGCAACAACGGGATCTTCGGCGGCTGCTGGTGCATCGGTTACCACCCGGAGTGCGGCCAGAAGGGGATCAGCTATCGCGCGGTTAAAGAGGACCGGGTCCGGACAGGTCGCGCTCACGCCGCGCTCGTCCTCGACGAGGACGGTGCCGCACAGGGCTGGTGCCAGTACGGCAGCCCCGAGGAGCTCCCGGGCATCAAGCACAAGCGCGAGTACGAGAAGGAGGCGCAGTCGCCTCCGGATTGGCGGATCACCTGCTTTTACGTCGACAAGAAACACCGCGGTCTGGGCATCGCACGGGCGGCGCTGGAAGGCGCCCTCGACCACATCGCCCATGCCGGCGGCGGCCTCGTCGAGGCCATCCCCGAGGTGACCACCGGCCGCGAGGCGCCCGGCCGTTTCCTGTTCAGCGCGACCGTCGAACTCTTCGAGCAGTACGGATTCACCCGCGGCCGGCAGGTTGGCAAGCACGCATGGATCGTGACGAGGGTGGTCGATCCGGTCTGAGCGTTCGCTGCGAGGCCTCTACCAAGCGCGTCTTCGGCCAGCCCGACGTGCCTTTCTTGTAGATGTAGGCGGCACCGGAATCCGTGTTGAGGGCAAAACCACCAATGAGCAGTGGTCCCCGACAGAGCCGCCGAGGCGCCGTCGCTGTCCTTCTTGTCCGCCCTGCTCGCAGACGGCGGAGCCGAGGTTGGATACCCTACGGCGATGACCGGCGTCGGCTTTCGCGCGCTGTACCCGCCGCCGGCGTCGGCCGGCCAGGCATGGTGATCGCTACACATCTGATCGGCACGCCGTCAAGGCGCGTGATCACGGGGTTCGTGCTCCTCGTCGTCGCCGCCATCGGCTGCCTGTATTTCGCGCTCTTCCCAGGTTCGACACCGCTTGACCGTCTGGTTGAGTGGGTGCTGCCGAACGAGTCGAACAGCCGTCTACTTCATTGGATTGTGGCGCGCGGGATTCCGGGCGCACTCGTGCTCGGAGCCGCCTTCTCCTGCGTCCTGGCCCTGTTCTGGGACCGCAGAAGAGCAGCGGTGTGCCTCGTGGCGCCGGCGGTTGCGCTCGCCATCACGGAGTACGTCATGAAGCCGCTCGTCGGCCGGCCCGTCCCTACCGGCGACGTGCACGGGCTCGCCTACCCCTCAGGCCACATGGCCGCCACCGCTGCTGTTGTGGCTGCAGCCGCACTCGCCGTGCCACCGTGCTGGCGGAAGCTCGCCTTCGTCATCGGCACCGGCGTCGACGTCTCAGTCGCAATCTGCCTCATCCTGCTTCGCTACCACTACGCGACCGACGTTCTCGGGGGCGCCGCGGTCGCCATCGGCGCGACACTCCTCATCGACGCAGCTCTGCATCTGCTGCCCGAGTCGTCGCTGGTACGAACTCGAGCGGCGTCGGACAGGTGAGGTCGGATTGCCACGAAAGAAGTGGAGATAATTGACACCGCGCCTCAGGCGTCAGTCTCGTGCCGATCGTAAACCCAGCACTGCTCGGGTGAATCGCACAGCTGGAGCGCGTCGCGCTCTGGGATCTGACAGTATTTGTTGGGTTACGAGGTGTCCCGCCTCTTCTTTGCCACGCCCTTGAAGAACGTGTAGCAGAACACGCCGTCCGCCTCGGTCGTCCGCCGCAGACCTTGCACCCCGGCGTCAAAGCGCTCCGGCTCGATCAGACCCGCTGAAATCGCCTGCTCACGAACGCCTTCGATCATCGCGGTGAACGTTCTCCTCGTGAATGCCTCGACGAGGTCAGGGTGGCTCGAGTCCACGTACACCGTCCGAGGCGAGACACGGACCGCATCGAAGCCCACCTCGACCATGAGCGGGTAGAGCTGTCGGCCGATGAGCGCATTGCCGCCGGCCCTGCGCTGAAGCTCGACTTGACACCGGATCGCCGCCTGGGCGGCGGGGTTGTCGGGATAGAAATAGGTCGATCCATGATCCCCTTCGATCACGGTGATCGTGCCGCCGGGCTTGAGCAGGCCGCCAAGTAGCGCCAAGGCATCGATGGGCCGGGCGATGTGCTCCAACACGAAACAGACGAAAACATGGTCGAAGGACTCGGGGTCGAAGGGCAGGGCGAAGATGTCGGCTCGTCGAAACTCCACGTTGGTGATGCCCGCATGATCGATCCTTCGCTCGGCCTCGGCGATCGAGTCGGCGGACACATCAACCGACGTGAACCGAGCACCCGCGCTCCGTTGCGCCAACGGGATGGTCTGGGCGCCGACGCCGCACCCAACCTCGAGCACCGTGCTTCCCTCAGGGTAGGCGGTGTCGGCGTGCAGGAGGCCGATGAGCGTTCCGGCCTGATCCTGCAAGCGCTCGTTCTCCCTCGGGTGATAGCCGTGCACGTATTTCTCGCTCATGACGGCATCTTCGTCAAACTCCGCGGCGCTCGCTCGACGCCTTGAACTGCTTCGCGGGCAGCGCAGTCCACTCCTGGCTGCGGCCGATGTCGGCACCGCGTCGGGTCACGGTGTCTGCTCCTCAGTCGGCGCTCGACGCTGCCCAGATGTTGACTCCGCTCTCAGTCGCGTAGAGGTCGATCTCCTTCAGCTCCTCTGGAGAAAAGCCACGCACGTCCACCGCCGCCACGTTCTGCTCGAGCTGTCCCAAGCTGCTCGCTCCGATCAAGGTCGACGTCACCCGCGGGTCCCGCAGCGACCAGGCCAAGGCCATTTGCGCAAGTGTCTGGCCCCGATTCTGGGCGATCTCGTTGAGAGCGCGTACCTTCGCGAGGGTCGCCTCGTTGAGCCAAGCGCGGTCCAGCGAGCCCGCCTGGCTAGCTCGGGAGCCGGAAGGGACTCCCCCCAGGTAGCGGTCGGTGAGCAGCCCTTGCGCCAGGGGAGAAAAGGCGATGCAACCGACGCCCAGCTCACCGAGGGTATCGAGGAGTCCCGATTCGATCCAGCGATTGAACATTGAATACGACGGCTGATGGATCAGGAGTGGAGTGCCAAGGTCCGAGAGGATGCCGGCGGCTTCCACTGTCCGCTCAGCGGAATAGGACGAGATCCCGACGTATCGTGCCTTGCCCTGGCGCACTGCAGCATCCAGTGCCCCCATCGTCTCCTCGAGCGGGGTCTCCGGGTCAAAACGATGGGAGTAGAAGATGTCCACATACTCGAGCCGCATCCGCCGCAAGCTGGCCTCGAGGCTCGCGAGAAGGTACTTGCGCGAGCCCCAGTCCCCGTAGGGGCCGGGCCACATGTCATAGCCCGCCTTGCTCGAGATGACGAGCTCGTCGCGGTACGCAGCGAGGTCCTTGCTCAAGACCTTGCCGACGTTGGATTCCGCCGCCCCGTACGGCGGGCCGTAGTTGTTGGCCAGGTCGAAATGGGTGATTCCGAGGTCGAAAGCCCTCGTCAGCATCTCGTTGATCTCGTCGAGCGGCCGAGCGTCACCGAAGTTCTGCCACAACCCGAGCGAGATCAGGGGAAGCTTCAGGCCACTGCGACCGCAGCGGCGGTACTCGATTCGCTCATAACGGTTCTCGGCGGCGACGTAGGACACCGCGGAAAACTAGCAACTGCGATACTCCTCGCGTGGCTCGCAAGCTACGACAGATCGAGCGAGTGGTGTTCAACGCCAACGACCTCACGCGAATAGTCACGGGCATGGCGCGGCTCTCCGGCGCCGGAGATGGATGGATCAACCTGATACCTAGCATCGCGGAGAATGACGAGAGGCCGACCTCGCTCGGGTTCTTCACGTTGCTCGGTGGCGGGAGTATCGGTGTCACGATGTGCACCTGGATCCCCGGGGGCCACGATCGCCGTGGGCCCACCCGCCCGAGCCTCGGAATCACCCACGTCACCGCCCGTCGCGCCGTCGCTCAGCTGCAGTCGCTTGCCGTCCCAGTTCCGGAGACCTGGGTGGTCGAACAGGATCACCCGCGTCGCGGGCTCGTCCTTCGCCTTCCTTCGGACGAACCCTATGAGCAGGTGCTCGTTTGGGCACTGCGGGCCGTCGGTGCGCTGAGCGCTCCTCGGCCCATCAGAGGATGGCAGGCCGACATCTACCTCCCCGCTGCGTCGTGAGGCGGAGCTACCGGGGACCGGTTCGCTCCCCGAGCGGGAAGGCGATGTCGCAGATCCGTTCGTCGTCCCCGATGGCGTCTGGTTCGGCGAGGTACACCTCTCGACAAGACAATCGACTTCCGGGACGGGCCATCGCCTCGGGCGAGCAGGCAACGGCGTCGTAGGCTGCGAGGATCGCCGGATACTCCCACTGAGCCTTCGTGATCGTGGTGAAGGCTTCGTCGTGGGCTGCCTCGGTGCGGATCCCGATGAGCTCCGTGGGCTCCACATCGTCTGGGCAGACGAGCGTCGCCTCCAGGGGTCCATCACTGTCCTGGTCGACAACGCCGTGAAAGATCAGGCTGAATGGCCCGGTCGCGGCGGCACCGCCCAAATGTTCAGCGAAGGCGTTCTTCGCCTCGCGAACAAAAGCGTCGGTCTCCGAGGCGTGCAGTCGGCGTTGAATCGACATCAGTCGCCTGGCAGGCACGTGGCGGGTCTGAACGGGAAACATCGCGTGTTCTTCCTCTCTCAAAATCGCCTGGACATGACGGACCAGGGACCTGCGGCCCGTGTGACGAGCCTCCAACTCGACCAAATGCCGGTTGAGCCGATCGGCAGCGCAATCGGGGGCCGTGCGAAGATCGGTCAGCAACGATCCGATCTCGGACAGGCTCATGTCGATGCCGCGCAACATGGCGATGAGCCGAGCCGTTCGGAGCTGATCGACTCCGTAGCGGCGATACCCGTTGTTCGGTCCCACATCGAGCGGCCGGAGCAGACCGATCTTGTCGTAGATCCGGAGCGCCTTGACACTCAGCCGTGAACGTCGAGCGAACTCGCCGCTGCTCATCAGTTCGTTGGTCGGCTCCGGTGGCACCTCTCGATCTTGCTCCCTGCCCCAAGGGCATGGTCAAGCGCGAGCGGCGATCAGCGGATGACGAGGCGAGCAGCGATGGCGAAGGGCACGGCTGCGACGGCGAGCATCACCAGCTCAAGCCAGATAGGCGATCCAGCGGTCATGAACAGCGCCCGGTGAAGCGTGACGATGGACGAGTGCGAAACCGAGGTGCGTCCACTGACCAGCCGGGGAAGAAACTCCGTCCCGATCAACGCAGCAAGCGCGGCCAGGGGCGCAGCCACGAGCGGTCCGGTCGCCATCACAACGATGGCGGCGGCACCCAGGGCGAGCAGGACGGTGCCGATGGCCAAACCGTGGGCGAGGTAGCCAAAGCTGGCGATGCCGATGACGAGCACGACCAACCCCACGATGAGCCGGAGGTGCAGCGTCAAACGGGCTGCAGCCACGAGGAGAAGGGCCGTCACGCCCGGGACGAGGAGACCGAGGACGGCGGAGAGACCCTCGATGAGGCGGCGGAGCCAGCCCCGCTTCGCGACCGAGTGGAGCAGTGACGAGCCTGCCGAACCGACGATGCGCTGAGAGGTGTCCGAAAGCGACCTGGCGGCGCCCGCAAAGTACGGCAAATGCCCGACGCCAATTGCGATGCCGACCGCGACGCCGAGCAGCAGCCAGATCCTTCCCTTCACGAGATGCTCCTCAACGGTCTTGACGGTTCATCGAAACCCCATGGACGGTACTGCTCCGGTCCGCCCGTGCGGCGTCGGCTTGCGACGTGATCTGATAGGCGCCCGGGCGCGCGCGCAACCCGGAATGAGCGTCTTATCCTTCCACCACCAGAGCTTGCTTGATCGAGGCAACGCATGCGTCGTGATGCGCTAAGCGAATTCGTGAAGACCGCCAGAATTCGATGCCACGCGGCCGCGCTCGCGCCTCTGAGGCGCGGCCGGCCGGCTCACCTTCGCCCCGAGACGAGCCGCCCCTGGCGACGCTTGCTGGCGGGCGTCGCTGTCCTGCTCGTCGTCAGCGGAGGAGCCATAACCACCCTCGACGCTCATGGGGCGTTCAACGTGGGCGCCCTGGCGGCAGCCAGTTCAGGCACCACGTCCACGACCTTGCCGACGACAGTGCCCAGCACCACCCTGCCACCGGCACGGCTGAAGGTATTGGCCGTGCGGCCGAAGCCGGGCGCCATGGCTGTTGGGTTTTCGAGCGATATCAGCGTCCAGTTCTCGGTTCCGCTTGCGGCCGACACAGCCGATCCCAGACTGTCCCCGAACGTTCCTGGTAAATGGACGTTGGAAGGGTCGAGGACGCTCGTATTCCGTCCGAGCGGATTCTTCATTCCGCTCTCGAAGCTCGTTCTCACCGTCCCGGCGGGACGGTTGGGACCGAAAGGCATCCTCGGTCAGTCGTTGGCGAGCCGATATTCGGAGTCATTCACGGTTGCCGGCGTGTCCGTCCTGCGGCTCCAACAGCTCCTGGCTGAGCTCAACTACCTGCCCGTCCGGTTCGATCTCCCCCCCGTTGCCTCCGATCACCCGTCGGACTCTCTTGTGGGCACCGACCTCCCGGGTGTTCCCCGGTCGCTTGGATCGTCGACGGTGGCCCGCAGGCGACGGAGGCCTAGGTCCGCAATCGACGGCGAGGCGACGTATCCCGCCGACGTCGCACGCGTTCCGCAGCCGGGCAGCTGGTTGTGGCGCTACCGACACACGCCCGCCGCCCTGGCGTCGCTCTGGCGGCCCGGAGTAGACACCGTGCTCGTGCAGGGGGCCGTCATGGCCTTCGAGTCCGATCATGGACTCGCCGACAACGCCGTTCTCACCGCCGCCTTCTGGGCGGACATGTTCAGGGCGGTCGCCCACCGGCGCCTCACCAAGGGTCCGTATGACTACCTCGAGGTCTCGATGGCTCTTCCCGAGACCCTGAGTGTCTGGCGAAACGGCCGCGTCATCTTCCGGACGCCGGTGAACACCGGCATTCCCGAGGCCCCGACGCAGCCTGGCACCTTTCCTGTATACGCCCGCTACCTCTCGACCACGATGAGCGGCTACAACCCGGACGGCAGCTACTACAGCGACCCCGGGATCCCCGACGTCGCCTATTTCAACGGGGGCGACGCCGTGCACGGTTTCCTGCGAGCGTCATATGGCTTTCCTCAGAGCCTCGGCTGTGTGGAGTTGCCGTTCGCGGCAGCAGCCGTCGTGTTTACGGAGGACCCGATCGGCACTCTCGTCAACATCGAATAAGGAGACAGACGTCCTCTGGGTCCGTCGACGCTCTCCCTTGCCCCGTCGGAAAGAACGAGTAGAGCTACGTTCAGCAACCCCGCGAGCCTCAAGTGTGGACCTTCGGCTCTGGTAGCTGCGTCGTTGCTGTCATACCGTGACTTTGGGCAGTCGGGGGTTGGCTATGAGACAGGGCCTGGATGATCGGTCGCAGGACGGACCAGTCGAAAATGGCCACGTTGGACCGCCTGCGCCAGCAGAGCCGGAGGTGGCCTGGATGGCACGCCCGCCCGTGCGGCCGACGCCCCGACACCTCCTCACAGCCGTACTCACCGGCGTCGTCGTGTTGGCCCTCGTTGCCGGTATCGGTGTCGGCTACGCATTGCGATCCGGGAGTCCGAGCCCGTCCGTCAAACCCCCATTGAGCGGCGCGCTGAACGCTTCCGCCATCGCCTCCCGAGTCGATCGCGCTTTGGTCGACCTGAACATCACCGACGGCGATGAAGGCATTCTGGCCGCCGCGACGGGCATGGTGCTCAGCTCGTCGGGTGTCGTTCTCACGAACAACCACGTCATCGACGGTGCCACCTCCATTCGGGCGACCGACATCGGCAACCACAAGACGTATTCAGTCAGGGTCGTGGGCTACGACTACACGAGTGACACGGCCGTGCTGCAGCTAGAGGGAGCGCGCGGCTTGGCCGCTGTATCGATTGGCAACTCGTCGGTTGTGCGGGACGGTGACCAGGTCGTGGCCATCGGCAACGCCGGCGGCAGCGGAGGCACACCGAGCTTCGCGAGCGGGCGCGTGACCGCGCTTCGGCAGTCGATCACTGCTGTGAATGACGCCACCCGTACGTACGAGCAACTGACCGGGCTCATCGAGACCGACAGTCCCATCCAAGCCGGTGACTCAGGCGGACCGCTCGTGAACGCTGCTGGCAAAGTCATCGGGATGGATACGGCAGCATCGAATTCCTACTCCTTCAGCGAAGGAACCACTCAGGGCTACGCGATTCCCATCAATGCGGCTGTACTGGTTGCTCAGCAGATCCGTGACGGTGACGCTTCGGCAACCGTGCACATCGGGCGCACCGCCTTCCTCGGCGTGGCGGTGGCTACCTACTTCGAAGGTTCCAGGCCCGGCGGGAAGGTCGTAACGGCGGTGGTCGTTGTTGGAGTGATGATGGGCACGGTTGCCCAGCGTGTGGGACTGGCGGCAGGTGATGTGATCGTGTCGTTGAACGGCGAGGGCGTCAGCACCGTCTCACAACTCACGACCATGTTGCAGACGCACCAGCCTGGCGACACGGTTCGCCTCGAATGGACGGACGTGTCGGGCGGTTCCCGCACCGCATCGGCGGTACTCGGTACGGGACCCGCCGGCTGAGGGGCAGGACTGATGTCAGCTGGTCCTCGACATCGGGCTCGAGCCGTTGATGGCGGCGGCGTTCCCATGGCCGGACAGGGCGACTTGCCAAGCTCGACCGTCGCCGCGGCCCAACCAGCGCACCAGAACCTCGCCCTGCTTGTCGTGGTGATTGGTGTCCTTATCACTGCCATCGACACCACGATCGTCGTCCTGGCACTGCCAGAGATTCAGCGCTCGCTTCACATTGGCTTGGCTTCGGTCATCTGGGTCGTCGTTGGCTATCTCCTCGTCATCACCCTCTTGTCGACGCAGGTTGGGCGCCTCGGAGACATGTTCGGCCGGGTGCGGATGTACGAGGCAGGTTTCCTCATCTTCATCATCGGCTCACTCGCGTGCGCGCTGTCGTGGAACGAGCTCTCGCTCATCGTCTTCCGGCTCGCCCAAGGCGTTGGCGGCGCCCTCATCAGTGCCAATTCCGGCGCAGTGATCGCCGACACGTTCCCGAAGGAGCAGCGCGGCCGCGCCTATGGGTTCAACGCCATCGGATTCAACACCGGGGCCGTGCTCGGAGTCGTTCTGGGCGGCGTCATCGTTACCTACGTCTCGTGGCGGTGGATCTTTTGGATCAACCTGCCCATTGGGATCGCCGCGGTGCTGCTCGCCAACCGGGTCCTCCACGATTCGGGACGGCGCCAGCGGCGGCAGCTGGACTGGTGGGGCATGGTCACCCTCGGACTCGGGCTCTTCGGGCTTCTGTGGGCCATGATCAAGCTCACCTCCGAGGCATTGGACCCGATGATCATCGGACTACTCGCGGGTGGCCTGCTCACACTGTGCGTGTTCTGGCTGATCGAACGTTCCACGTCCGAGCCGATGCTCGACCTCCAGCTGTTCCGGGTGCCCACCATGACACCGTCCCTGCTCGCGGCGATGTTCCAGAGCCTTGCGAACTTCGCCGTACTGTTCCTGCTCCTCATGTACCTGCAGGGCGCTCGCGATCTCAGCCCGATCCACGCTTCGTTGCTTCTTGTCCCGGGTTATGTTCTCGGCGGGTTCGTCGGGCCGTTCGCCGGCCGGTTCGCCGACAGGCGAGGAGCCGTGGCGCCTGCCACGGTCGGTCTCGGGATCCAGGTTCTCGCGCTCCTCGCCTACGCCCAGCTCGGGCTCAGCACGCCGCTCTGGGTCGTGGTCGTCGCGTACATGGTCGGGGCACTGGGAGGCGGTTGCTTCTTTCCGTCGAACAACTCCGCCGTCATGAAAGCGGCGCCCGGCGATGAGTTCGGAATCGCCTCAGGACTGTTGCGGACGTTTGCCAACGTGGGAATGGTTTTCTCGTTCGCCCTCGCCATCCTCGTCGCATCTGCCACAATCACCAAACGCGAAGCCTTCGCCATCTTCGTGGGCACGAGCAACCTTTCACACTCCACCGCGTCGGCGTTTACCTACGGCATCCACGCAGCCTTCTACTCGTCGACGTCGCTCATGGTGGTCGCCGCCATTCTCTCTGCGATGCGCGCCCGCTCGGGACCGGTGACCGGACCGAGTGGAGAGGGATCCAGACTCGTGTCGACGGCGGTTGTCGCCCCCTGAGTCTATGAGCGGGACGATGCGGCATCGCCTGTGGGTCTGCACCGAGGCTCAACTCGCCGGCGTTGACACGTCGTCGAGGGCGGCGCGGATCTCCTCCGGCAAGGTCAGCCGCTCGGATACGAGCGAGCCGGTGAGCTGGGCAAGCGTCCGGGCACCGATGATCGGCGCCACCACACCCGGCCGGTCCCGCACCCACGCCAGCGCCACCGCCGCCGGCGGCACCCCGAGCTCGTCGGCGGCGGCGGCGACGGCGCCGGTGATGCGGGCGCAGCGCTCGTCGAGATACGGCTGCACGAACGACGCCCGATTCGGAGAGGCCGCCCGCGAGTCCGCCGGCGTGCCGGCGCGGTATTTGCCGGTGAGCACTCCCCGCCCGAGCGGCGACCAGGCGAGCACGCCCAGCCCGGCGTTGGCGGCCGCCGGAAGCACCTCGCTCTCGACCGTGCGGGCGAGCAGCGAATACTCGATCTGGGTGGAGGCAAGCGGCGTGCGAGAGGGCCAGGCACGCTGCCAGGTGGCCGCGGTTGCAGTTTGCCAGCCGGCATAGTTGGAGATGCCGACGTAGCGGCTTCGCCCACTCGCCACGGCAGTGTCCAGCACGGCCAGGCTCTCCTCGAGCGGGGTGTCGCTGTCCCACGCGTGCAGCTGCCACAAGTCGACGTGATCGAGGCCGAGCCGACGCAGCGACTCGTCCAGCGCGATCAGCAGGTGTCGTCGGGAGGCGTCCAGCTCGCGGGCGGACGGCTCCGGCCGGCCGGCCGCCTTCGTCGCCACGACGACGTCGTCGCGGGGGAGGCCGCGTAGCAACCGGCCGAGCATCCGCTCGCTCCCCCCGCCTGCATAGACATCGGCCGTGTCGACAAGGGTGCCGCCGGCGTCGAGGAACGTCTTCAGCTGTCCGGCTGCGTCCTCGTCGTCGGTTTCCTGGCCCCACGTCCAGGTGCCCAGAGCCAGCCGCGATACGAACAGCCCGGTGCGGCCAAGCCGGCGCTGCTCCATGACCGACACGGTATCCCAGGTCAGGAGCTTGTCCTGCCCTCGACGGCGCCGATTGGCGTGTCAGCCCACGAGGGTGGCGATCATGGCCGCTTTGATCGTGTGGAGTCGGTTCTCGGCCTGATCGAACACGATCGACGCATCCGACTCGAAGACCTCGTCGGTGACCTCCAGGGCGTCGAGTCCCCATTTCTCGAAGATCGTTTCGCCGACCTCGGTCTCTCGGTTGTGCAGGGCGGGAAGGCAATGGAGGAATTTGACGGCGGGATTGCCGGTGGCCCTCAAGAGGGCGGCGTTCACCTGGTAGGGGAGCAGCTGATCGATGCGCTCGCCCCACCGCTCCTCCGGTTCGCCCATCGAGAGCCAGACGTCGGTGTAGAGGAAGTCGACCCCCGCCACCGCCTCGGCGCGGTCGGCCGTGACCATCACTCGCGCGCCCGAGGTCGACGCCACCCGCTGGGCGATCTCACGGACCTCCGCCGATGGCAACAGCTCCTCGGGAGCCGCCAGGCGGACGTCAGCTCCGAGGAGGGCGCCGGTGACGAGCAACGAGTTCGCCGTGTTGTTGCGGGCGTCGCCGAGATAGCAGTAGGCGATCTCTTCGAACGGTCGCGTGGAGTGATCGCGCATCGTCAGCACGTCGGCGAGCATCTGGGTCGGGTGCCACTCGTCGGTGAGTCCGTTCCAGACCGGCACGCCGGCGTAGCGGGCGAGGATCTCGACGTTCTCATGGGCAGCTCCTCGGTATTCGATGCCGTCGAACATGCGCCCGAGGACGCGAGCCGTGTCTTTGATCGTCTCCTTGTGGCCCAATTGCGACTCGCCAGGCCCGAGGTAGGTGACGTGGGCTCCTTGATCGTGGGCGCCCACCTCGAAAGCCGAGCGTGTGCGCGTCGATGACTTCTCGAAGATGAGGGCGATGTTGCGACCTACGAGCTTTTGCACCTCGGTCCCGGTGCGCTTGTCGTGGCGGAGCTGGGCCGCAAGGTCGATCAGGTAGGTGAACTCCTCCTTGCTGAAGTCGACCTCCTTCAAGAAGCTGCGACCACGAAGGTCGATTGTCATGTTTCGTCCTTCCTCTAGGCGGAGTCGCGCTCGATCGGGCAGGCCATGCACCGCGGGCCCCCGCGCCCGCGCCCGAGCTCGCCGCCCTCGACGCTCACGACCTCGATGCCGCGCTTTCTCAGCATCGTGTTCGTGGTGACGTTGCGGTCGTAGCCGAACACGACCCCAGGGGCAACCGCGAGGTAGTTCGTCCCGTCGTCCCATTGCTCGCGCTCCGCCGCCCGGATGTCCTCGTCCGTGATCAGCACCGTCACTTGTTCGACGCCGAAGACTTCCGCCAAGGTCTCCCAAAGGTTGTGGTTCTGTTTGACGCCGAAGCCGCCCTCCTCCGCCGGAGTGATCGTCCAGGAACGGAGGTGGCGGTCGAAGTACGGGTACAAGACGAACGTTGCGCGGTCGATCATCGTCATGGCCGTGTCGAGGTGCATCATCGAGTGCGACTTCGGCAGTTCGACGGCAATGACCGTCTGGGCCTGGCCGGAGGCGAACAGTTGCTGCGTGAGGATCTCCGCCCCCATCGGGGAGGTGCGCTCGCCCATGCCGATCATCACCGTGCCGTTGCCGATCACATGCACGTCACCACCTTCGACCGATGCCGGAAGGTGGTTCAGGTCGTCGTCTCCGTAGTAGGTGATGAAGTCGGCGTTGGCGAAGAGCGGATGGAAGCGATAGATCGCCCGACTGTGGAGCGTCTCGCGCTGACGGGCCGGCTTTGCCATCGGATTGATGGACACTCCGCCATATATCCAACAGGAGTTGTCTCGCTGGAAGAGGTGGTTCGGCAGCGGCGCCAGGAGAAAGTCGTCAGCGCGCAGCGTCTCCCATTTGAGGCTGCTCCGGCCGCCCGTCGGGTGCATGTCGCCTTTCAGAACTCCCCCGACGAGATAGGTGGCCAGCGTCTCGCCATCGAGGTCCTCGAAAAGGAGGCGAAGCGGGGCAACAAGCGTCGGCCCGAGGAACTCCGGCGTGCAGAGGCGGTCGAGCACGAAGGCGCGGCCCGCGCTGATCTCCAGAACCTCTGCCAGCAGCTGCGCGAAGTAGTGCACCCGCACGCCCTTCTCCCGGAGCGACTCGGCGAACCCGTCGTGCTCTTCCTTGGCTTTTTTCGCCCAGAGGACGTCATCGAACAGCAGCTCGCCGATGTTCTCCGGCGTGAGGCGGGACAACTCCAGGCCCGGGCGATGGAGGATGACCTGGCGGAGCTGGCCCACCTCGGAGTCGACATGAAACGTCACGCTGCTTCCTCCTGTCGTGTCTCTCTTGTCGTTCCTTGCTGCCGGTTCAAGCCTGTTGGGAGAGCTCGACCGCGGGTGCGGGCTCCTGCGGGGGAAGGTCCACCGGCTCCGCGGTCTCACCCATACGCTGCCGGCGGGCGTTCAAGAAGGCGTACAGGACGAGCCCGACCAGAATCACGACGAGGGCCTGGTAGACGACCTGGTACCCGGAGGCGAAGGTCACCCACAGGGAGAACAGCACGCTCGTACCGGCGACGGCGAGGTCGCGGGCCAAGAGCCATCCCTGCACGCGCCGACGGCGCGAGACGAGGAAGGTGAGTTGGGCGAGGGCGGACATGAAGTAGGGGATCGCCACGGTGACGACGGTGAGGTCGACCAGGTAGGTGAATACCGTCAGCCCTGCCTTGGTGGTGTAGCTCCACAGCATGAGGAGCGACGGCAGCGCCGTGCCGACCAGGATGCCGAACCAAGCTGTCCCGTTGCGGTTGGCCCAGGTGAAGGGCCGGGGAAAGAGGTCGTCCTGGGCGACGGCGCGCGACGTCTCGGTCACGATGAGGGTCCAGCCGTTGAGGGCCCCGATGCCCGAGATGACCGCGATTGCCGCAATGAACCTCCCCGCCCAGGCGCTGTGAGGGAAGATCGACTGGAAGGCGTTGACGAAGGGCGATCCGGTGCCCACGAGCGTGTGATGGGCCACGAGCCCCATCACGGCGGCGGTCACCAGCACGTACAGAAGGGCGCTGGCGGCGGTGCCGATGACTGAGGCGCGACCGACGTTGCGGCGGGGGTTCTTGACGCGCTTGGCCGTGACGGCGGCTGCCTCCACCCCGATGAAGGAGAAGAGGGCCACACCCGCCGCGATGCCGATACCGCTGTAGAGGGAGCCGCCCGAGGCGTTGAACGACCCGAAGTGTGCGCTTTGGACGAAGAACCATCCGACGACGCCGACGAAGAGCAGGGGCAGGAACTTCAACACGACGGTGATGTTCTGGAACCAGGCCATCTGGCGGACCCCGACCAGGTTCACGACCGCAGGCACCCACAAGCCCACAAGGGCGATGCCCCAGTTCTCCATGCCGCTCGGATTGTGGAGGTTGAAGAGGGCGTCGACATAGAACACCCAGGAGGAGACGATGGCGGCGTTGCCGGCCCAGGCTTGGATCCAGTAGCACCAGCCGACCAGATAGCCGGCGAAGTCGCCGAACTCGTGGCGGGAGTAGGCATACAGGCCGCCGTCGCTATTGGGCACGCGTTTGGTGAGCTGGCCGAACAGCACGCCGAGGAGCAGGGCGCCCACGGCGATGACGCCGAGGACGGCGATCCCCATGGTGCCGGCACCGGCCAGCACGGCGGGCATCGTGAACACGCCGGTCCCCACGATGCTCCCGATTACAAGCCCGGTCGCCGAGGTCAACCCCAAGGCATGGGCTTTCTCCTTGTTCCGCGGCGACAACGGTTGATCGGGAGGAGGTGCTTGGCGGACGGGGGGCTCCGCCATGACGGTGGACATCGGAACTCCTTTCAAAGAAGTCTCCGTTGGAGCTGGGCGGAAACCTCCGAAACCCAAAGTAATGAACGAGCCGAGCGCTGAGTAGGGTCCAACGTCATGAAGTACCGGCGCCCGGAAATGTACTTGAAATTCTGAGCCTTTAGGCTAAGTATTAGCGACATGGCTAATGAAATTGTGTTCTGCACCTACCGGGTCCGTCCCGATGCCGAGGAGGGTTTCGTTGCCCTCCTCCGTCGTCACTGGCAGACCCTGCACGAGCTCGGCTTCGTCACCGACCAACCCCCCATGGTCTTTCGTCAACTCGATGAGCCGACCTACGTCGAGATCTTCACCTGGGTGGAAGGGGGGTTCGCCAGGGCACACGAGCACCCGGACGTCCTCGCGCTGTGGGAGCCGATGGACCCTCTGCTGGAGTCTCGCGGCGGACGGCCCAAGTGGGAGTTTCCCCACTACTCGTCGCTCACGCTCGACCCGTGAGCTCTGGGCCTCGCGGACTCACGGATCTCGACGACCTCGAATCGGTCTTCGGCGCGCTCTCCCACCAGACCAGAAGAACCATCTTGTCAGTACTCCACGCTCGCGGGGGCCAGATGTCATCGGGCGCCATCGCAGCGCGATTCGATTGCTCGTGGCCCACCACGACGCGCCATCTCCGGGTCCTGGAACTGGCCGGGCTGGTTCATGTGGAGTTGCACGGCCGCGAGCACGTATACCGTCTTGACCCTGTGCGACTTCGGGCGGTGGCCGGCGGCTGGATCGATCGATTCGCCGCCAAGGCCGCGACCTAACCTCACCCGGTGGACTTCAGCCGGGAGCTGCGCAGCGACGTGATCTCGGGTGCCATCACTGTCTCCTTCCGGCTGTGGCGCCGGCCCAAGGTGAAAGTTGGAGGCCGTTACCCCGTAGGCCCGCTCTACATCGAGGTCGACTCCCTGGAGCTCATGCCGTTCGCCGCCATCACTCCGGCCGACATTTGCCGTGCCGGCGAGCACGACCGGGAAGCGCTGCGCGAGCGCGCTGGCCATGCGGGCCCGATCTCCGACGACACACTGCTTTACCGGGTGGAGTTCCACCTCGTAGAGGAATCCGTGCACTGAGCGGCTCGCCGACGAGCCGACATCAGCGATCACGTCGTCGAGTGGCCGCGGCCTCGTCGAGTGTCTGCAGGCGTGCAAGGTGGCCGAGCGGCAGTATGTCCAGGTGACCCAGAGCCAAGAGCTACCCGAGATCGTGCTGGCGGCGCATGAACGAGCCGAGAGGACGGGCTTTCGCCTCGCCTGCGAGCTCGAGGTGGGGAGATTGTTGGCAGTGCTCGCGGCGGCCGTGCCCGACAACGGCCGGATTCTCGAGATCGGCACGGGCGTCGGTGTCGGGCTGGCGTGGTTGGTGCATGGACTCGGAGGGCGCCAAGACGTCGAGATCGTGACCGTCGAGCTCGACGATGAGGTGAGGCGGACGGCGCTTTCCGCCCCGTGGCCGTCATGGGTGCGCTTCGAGTCGGGTGACGGCAGCGACGTCGTCGGCCGTCTCGGTCAGTTCGACCTGATTTTCCCGGACGCTCCCGGCGGCAAGATCTTCAAGCTGGGTAGGACGGTGGCCGCACTTCGCGGCGGCGGCACCCTCGTCGTTGACGACATGGATCTCGGGCGCCACGACGACGAGCAACTTCGCTCTGCTTTAGCCGTCGTGCGGCTGCGGTTGCTCGAGAATGCCGAGCTGGTGTGCGCGGAGCTGAGCTTCAGTAGCGGCGTCATCGTGGCCGTCAAACGCCGGGCGTGACCTTCGACGGCAAGTCCCGGCCGTTCAGTGACAGCGTCATGAAGGCGCTGTTCCGACTCGGGCTGTAATCGCCGAACGGTCCGCACGGCTGGAAGCCTGCGCTCGCGTACAGGGACCGCGCCGGTGCAAAGGCTCGCATGGACCCGGTCTCGAGACTCACCCGGCCGCACCCACGACCGCTTGCGACGGCGATCAGGTGATCGAGCATCGCCCGGCCAATCCCTCGGCCCCGGGCCGCTTCGGATGTGTGCATGGACTTGAGCTCTGCGTGGTCGGCGTCCAGCTGCTTCAACGCCCCGACTCCCAGGAGCTCACCGTTGAGGCGGAAGCTGAAGAACGTGACGGCAGGGTCGAGGAGACCTTCGACGTCAAGTGCATGAACGTCCTCGGGCGGGCTGTGCGCGTTGGCGAAGGCGAGATGGCGCTCCAGCAGGGCGCGGACATCGTCGGCCCGCGGGTCGTCATGTGAGATTGCCCCTTCAGGCACTGGGGAAGCCGGAAGGCGCCCGCGCGCTCGGGCGAGGGGAGAGCCTGCGATCGACGGCGTTCGCCGCGCCTGCGAGGGCGAGCAGCAGCAGTGACACCCAGAGGCAGTTGAGAAGCGTCCCGCCGTACCCCAGTCTGGTGACATCGATGAACGGATACGGGTACCAGTGCACGAACGCGCCACGAATCAACGTGAACGCCAGCCAGCACACAGGGAAGGCCAAGGACCAGCACACGACGCGCGCCGAGGTGAGGCCCCGGGGGCCGAACATGAGCCATCCAACCACCGCCAGGATCGGGACCGCCGTGTGCACGAGTTGGTTTCCCAGCTGGTCCCAACCCTGCAAGTCGAACAAGCCAGCCAGTGCCACGTGGTAGACGATCCCGGTCACTGTGATCGCAACGATCCCGATCAACCGAAACGTCGCGAACACCGGCGACGAGCGGCGCGGGTTCTGCGCCAACAGCAGCGTTGTCACACCGACGATCAGGTTCGACTGCACCGTGAAGAAGACGAAGGTGTTGAAGGCGCGTTCGACAGGCGTGCGGAAGTGGCCGCCGCTGTTGTGGGCGGCGGTAAACACGCTGATGAGCACGCCTGCGGCCACACACGCGGCCGTCGCCCCGAACCATAGGCGGGCCCACCGGTCGCCTGTGACGAAGGCAGGAGGGTCATTCAGATCGGAGGTTGACGGCACCGCAGCGCTCCTGGGTTCATCGGGCGCCGAGCCGGGCCGTCACTCGGCCGCCCGCGATTGCCTCGATCATCGTGACGCCGTCCCTCCCGTTCTGCTCAGCGTATCGACGCCGGAGCTCGCCGATGGCGACCAAAATCGATGTGGTCGAGATGGATCGGTGCGGGCACTCGGTCGCATGCGAGGATGCTGCGGTGATCGATCACGTGGCCATCCAGTGTGCAGACGTCCCCGCAAGCGCAGCCTTCTACGACGCCGTGCTTGCCCCGCTCGGTGGGGGGCGGGTGATGGAGTACGGAGGAGTCGTCGGCTTCGGCGCCGGCGGAAAGCCCGAATTCTGGATCGGGCCCCGCGCTACCGGGGAGGGGTTTCGTGAATGCCACTTCGCCTTCACCTCACCCGACCGGGCAGCTGTCGTAGCGTTCTTTGACGCCGCCGTGGGCGCCGGGGCCGAGGTGTTACATGCTCCGAGGTTATGGACGGAATACCACCCCAACTATTTCGGGGCTTTCGTTCGCGACCCCGGTGGAAACAACGTCGAGGCCGTCTGTCATTCACCCGAGTAGGCCACGCCCTCTCACCCCTGAGCTGTGGCGAGGAGGGAGAGGGCGCCGGAGGCGGCCATCTTGTGGTCCTTCTGCCAAGGCGGGCCGAGGGAACGACCGAGGGTGTTCACGTTCGAGGGGATGGATAACGAAGCGGCGAGGCGCTGCGGGTGGAGGCCGGCCCGCACCGCTCCTTCGACGAGGGCGTCCTCGTACAGGTCGCCCTCGGCCGCATACAGGAGCGGGTGCGACCGGAGAATCTGGTCGAGATCGTGGGGTAGCCGGCGATCATTGACCACGATGGCGACACCGGCCACGGTGGAGCCATTCGCGCGGACCTCGGCCGCCATCTCGCCGAATGCCTCCGCCGCCGCGGTGGCAGCGAGATCTTCCACCCGGGTGATCAGTCCTGTGGTCTCGGCGCGGCTGAGACCCGACTCGGCCGCGGCATGGTATGGCTGGACGGGGAGCGATCCGTCCAGCAGCTCGATCCGTTTGCGCTCGAGGACGACAGGAGCCGCCAAGGTGCCGGCGACCGCGACGATCACCGCCCAACCGGAGTGGGCCCGGCACCCGATGGCAGTCGTCCTGGCCATAGGTCCGGCTTTGCTAGGAGGGGTCGGGCGCCCAGTTGCCGTGGAAGCCGTACGGCACGCGCACCGGCAGGTGAACGACGGCCACGGGATCGCCTGTGAAGTCCTCCGCGTCCAGGACGACGAGGTCGCTGGCCTCTCGCTCAGCGTCGTACACCAGGCTGAGGACATAACCCTCGTCCTCGCCTGACGTAGCGCTCTCCGGGACGAAGACCGCCTCCCCGGCGCCGCCTCTCAACTGCCTCGTCTCGCACGCTCCGGTCGAAAAGTCGTGCTTCAGCAGCGCTGAGCCCATGTCGAAGCCTGCCTCGTCCTCCTCGTCGGCATCGAGGGCGGCGCTGTAGCCGTAACGATGCGGACGTCCCACGACACGTTCGTCCACGCGCGGGAACTCCTGGGCTCGGTCGTCGAGCAGTTCGGTGGCCACCTTGCGGGCGGCCGGATCGATTCGCCAGCGCTCCAGGACAGGGGCTCCTTCGTCGGGACCGTTCAAGTGCGTGGCGAACATCTTCGGGTGGCGCACGAGGTCGACGACGACGGCACCGTCCTCGTCGTAAGCGTTCATCGGGTGGAAGACGTAACACGGCTCGACATCGCACCAGACGACATCGTCCGCTCCGCCGTCGAGCGGAAGAAGCCCGACCCTGCTCTGGTAGTCGTCCGACCATCGGTAGGGGAACGAGAACCCCTCCATGAGCGCCTCCGTGCTGAACACAACCGGCAGGTCATAGATGATGGCGTAGCTGGTCGTGAGCGACATGTCGTGGATCGAGACCGGCCCGCCGACGGCGATGTCGACGATTCGTCTGACCCGCCCGTCAACGCCGACGACGGTGTACTGCACCTGGTTGCCCCAGGCCCAGTAGTACGAGACGGCGTGCAGCTCACCGGTTTGTGGATCGCGTTTGGGATGTGCCGTATAGCCTCCCGGCAGCGTCCCGAAGAAGTCGGAGGCCCCGACGGTTTCCAGCTCGGCGGTCAGCTCGTAGGGCCGCGCACCCGCCTCCACGATTGCGTAGGTTCGGCCCGCATGGGCGATGACGTTGGTGTTCGAAGCGAAGTCCATGCCGTCGACGACCGGGCCGGGCCGCGGCTCCTCGCCGAGGGCGGCGGCCACATCTGCCGAGCGGACCCAGCGGTTCCGGTACCAGCGGGCCTTTCCCTCCTCGAGGCGGATCCCGTGGACCATCCCTTCGCCTGTGAACCAGTGGTAGGTGGCAGGCTCCGGTGCGGCGATCGGGTTCGGCCCATTGCGGAGGTAGCGGCCGTTCAGGCTCTCGGGAAGGCTGCCTGTCACCGCGAGGTCGGTCAGCGTCTCCTCGACGGCCACGGGAGCGTAGTTGCCGACCAGGTACGGGTTGGCGACTGGCATGGCTGCCTCCTTGGATCGTGGGACACCAGTGATACCGGATTGATGCCTTCCTCGCCAGCGCTTGCCTGGCAGCATGCCGTCCGGGACAGACCCCCTACTGACGCTGGATGCTCTGGAACTCGAAGGTGCTCTGGCCGATCACGAGACGGCCCCTCGGTTGGAGAACGACGGATTCGTCCGCCCGAAGCGTTCGCCAGCTGGTCTCTCCGGGGTTGAACACCCTCGTGCCGTTGTGGGAGCCAAGATCGGTGATCACGACGTCCCATTCCTGCAGGGTGACGCGTGCGTGCACCCGAGAGATCTTGCCGGTGCCGTCATCGACCTTGAGGGGGCGCGCCAGCCCAGCAGCCACATCCTGCGCCTGCTCCGGCTCCCGGCCGAGGACGTAGTCACCGTCCAGGCTGTAGGCCGTCCCGTCGTCCAACAACAGCACACCGAGCGGAGGCCGCACGCCATCGACGACGACTACGGAGTTCTGCACCATCGCCAGCCCGCAGATCCCGCAGTAGAGGGCGCGCGGGTTGTTGAAATGGCCACGGGCGCAGTTGACCCCCCGCACGAGGTGTTGGTGGGCCGAAGCCGGCGGTGTCGGCGGGGCCGGCGGAGCCAACTCCGTCGCCTCCACGGCGAGCACCGCCTCGGCAGCCTCGACAGGCGCTTCCGGTGGCGCCGTCGGCTCGGGCGGAGTCGCCTCTGTGGGCTCCTCCACGTCGGAGATGACCGACGCCGGTATCGAAGCGAGCGGGAGGGGAGCGCGAGGCGGTGCCTGGGGCATGGAGAGGTCGAAGAGCACGACATTCTCGTCGAGCTCCGGCGGTGCAGACGCTGGTAGTGGTTCGGCCGCCCAGAACGTGACCCCGCCACCGGGCACGACCCCGTCGCGGAGGTCGAAGGGCACCGACCCCGGTCGGTTCAGCTGGTCGAGGTCGTTCTCGCCGCGGACCGTGAGCGACGCTGCCGTGGCGACGTCTGCCGAAACGAGACCCTTCCCGGCCGTTCCCCGCAGCCGCTCGAGGCCGTCCTCGCTCACGACGACATGGCCTTTGACCACAATGGCGAAGGTCCCGTCGGTCTCGACGAGAACGCAGAAGGCGGACGAGTCGGACGAGTCGGACGTCTCGAGGGCTCCCGCCAGCCCGGCGGCGCCGTTGGCCGTCGAGGACCGGGCCAGCTCGAGCAGTTCGTGGGCGCGCGTCGGGGGGAACCCCGGAGCAAACCAGGCCACAAGGGTGCCGTCACGGCAGACGGTGCCGGCACCTCCGAGTACCTCGACGCGAGGCGACGGAGTCATGGCGCCTCGATCAGGGCGGCGACCTCGACGGCGAGCTCCTCTGCCGTCGCCGGCCGGTCTGCCGGGTCCCGCTCGAGGGCGCGGGCTACCACGGCGGCGACGTCGTCAGGGAGATCCGGCGAGATGAGCGGCGGTTCGGTCAGGACGCGGCGCATGGCGGCGAAGGGATCGAGGTCGGCGCGCCCGGGGTGGAGCAACTGACCGCCGCTCATCGCCCAGTGCAGCGTCGCCCCGAGGGACCACACGTCGGATGCCCGCGACGGGACCTCTCCGGTGATGATGGCGGGGTCGATGAACTCGATGTCGGTCACATCCGGCATCATGGAGACGGAATTCCCGGCGTCGAAGTGCTTGGCCATGCCGAGGTCGGCCAACTTGGCCCCCGAGGCGTACAGCAGGATGCAGGACGGGCGGATGTTGCGATGGGCGATGCCCGCCTCGTGCAAGGCGTGCGCTCCCCGGGCGGCGTCGGCGACGGCGGCGAGCTTCTCGTCGCTCGCGAGGGGCTGCCTGGGCGACTCGAGGGTGCCGAGGGTCGGGTGCTCCATCGAGTAGAAGAGCTTGTCGCCGTCCTGTCCGGCGTCGTACAGCTCGACGAGGTAGGGCGACTTCACGGCCGCGAGGATGCGCATCTCTTCGGCGGCTCTATGGAGTTGTCGCGCCCCCAGCTCGATCTGCGCCACCTTGAGCAGGACACGGTCGGCGCTGAGCCCGAGACGGCGGGGCGGAACAGCCGTGAAGAGTGGGTCGCGCTCTTCGCGGGACACGCTGTCGAGGATCTCGTAGTCGGCCACACGGTTCATGTCTCGGCTCCAGCCGGTATGCCTGAGCCGGCCTCGGCACGGGTGGCCGGCGACCGCAGGCGGCGCGCCTGGTCCAATCTTACGAGGCGCTGGTCGATACCCACACGCTGCGGATCCTCGCTCGAGTAGACAAGGGCGAGGGCGCCCGCCGCCGTACCGACCGGCGAACGTCCGTCCGGGGGCCAACCGCGGACGACGAGCGACGTCCCCTCCCCAGCAGTTTCCGCGACCACCGCTTCGGCGACGCCGAGTGACTGCAGGCGCTCCGCCAGCCGACGCACGCGGCCGCGCTCCGAAGCATTCTCGGGTACGAGGGCGAGGCGGGCGGCTGACACCTCGCCCCTCTCGACCCTGGAGATCCAGATCCGCGTCGCCACCTCGAGGGCGGCATTGTCGCTCGGATCCGCCCCGACGACTGCGAGCACTCCGGTGTCGCGCCGCCAGGGGCCCGGCTCGAGGGTCACGAGGTCACAGGCGGCCTCAGCGCACAACCGGCGGGCGGTTTCGGTGTCTCCCACCATGGCGGCACCCGTGACAGCGGCCTTCACCTGCGTGCGGGCGATCAGAGCCGACACGTCGGACTCGATTGAGGCGCTCAGCTGGGCGATCGGTTTCACGGAGACACCGGGGCAGTCTGCTGCGAGCGCATTGAGGCCTTCGACGGCGGCGGCCATGCGCATGAGGGCGCCGGAGAGATCGGCGTGGTGCTCGGGGTGCTCGGCAGCTCGCAGGAGGCGAGCGAGCAGGACCTCTCCACCCGGCCCGGCGAGGTCCGCCCCGAGGGACGTGAGCGCCACGGGGTCGTCCGAGTCGTTGAGGACGACGAGGACGCTGTAACGCCCGGCCGTGGCGAGCCGCTGCTGCGCCTCGGCGATGTCCGCCTCGAGGAGCCGATCGGGGTAGACGCGCCGCAGCGTCGGGGAGGTCATGAGAGTCGTGGTGATCGCCATGATCACCATGAGCGTGTAGAGGCGGGTGTTGAGCGCGCCGATAGACAACCCGATTGTGAGCACGACAAGCTCGGTGAGTCCCCTCGTGTTCATGAGGGTGCCGAGGGCCATGGCGCGTCGCCTCGTGACCCCTTGCACGCGGGCGGCGATCGCCGCTCCGAAGAACTTCCCGCCGATGGCGACGACGAGGATGAGGGCGAGGTAGGGAAGGTCGCCCAACCCGAGCGTACGGACATTCACCGATAGGCCGGCGACGACGAAGAAGATCGGGAGGAGGAGGAGAAGGATGGCGCTCTCGAGGCGCTCGACGACGTCGGCCACGAGGGCCTCCGCCCCCCGCTTCGGCACAGAGGCCCCGAACAGGAAGGCGCCGAAGATGAGGTTGATGCCGATCTTGTCGGTGATCCAGGCGGAGGCGAGTGTGCCCACGAGGGTGACGGCGAGGGTGTTGAGCGAGAGGGAGCCCCGCTTGCGGTCGCGCTCGAAGAGCCACCGCAGGGCCGGGCGAGCGCCGAAGAGCACGACGACGACGAAGGCGATGAGCTCGGCCAGCATGCGGGGGAGGCTGAGCGCACCGGAGGAGCGGATCACGCCGATCACGACGGCAAGCGTCGTCCAGGCCAGTACGTCGTCGGCGGCGGCACAGGCGAGGGCGAAGGACCCGAGCTCCGTGCCGAGCATTCCTCGTTCGCTCAGGACGCGTGCCAGCACCGGGAAGGCCGTGACCGACATCGTGGCGCCGACGAAGAGGGCGAAGGGCAAGAGCTTGACCTCGTGCGTGCCGACCAAACCGAAGTGCTTGTGCAGAAGCAGCGCTAAGAGGACGCCGAGCCCGAAGGGGAGGGCGACCGACGAGATCGACACTGTGGCCGCTACCCGGCGACGCCCCCGCAGGAGACCGAGGTCGACCTCGAGCCCGACGATGAAGACGAACACGACGACGCCGAGCTGAGCGAGGACGTTGAGCGTTGGCAGGGCGGCCGTCGGGAAGAGGTGGGAGGTGAGGTGACCCGGGAAGAGGCCGAGGAGGCTCGGTCCGAGGAGGATGCCACCGAGGATCTCGCCGATCACCGCCGGCTGGCGCAGCCGCTTGAAGAGCGACCCCATCAGGCGCGCCACCACGATGATCACAGCGACGTCGATGCAGACGAGGCCGGGGAGGTCGATCTTCGTGGCGGCGGCGAGGACGGCGAGGCTCACGCGATGCGGCCGCCTCGATAGCGCCATCTGGGCACGATGACCCTCATAGGCCCGATCGCCACGAGCCAGACCATGAACCAGAGCGGGATGAACTGGGCGAGAAACGTCGCCGTCGTGACGGCGGCGGGGTGCGGCGATGGTCCGATGGCGTGCAGCAGCACGTAGGCGAGGATGCCTTCGGGCACGCCCTGCAGCAGGCTGAACATGATCGGCCAGTCCTTCTCCCACCTGAACTGCATCAGGGCGTGGTAGAGGGGCTCCCAGAGCACCGAGCCGACGATGGCCACCTCGGCCAACACCCAGTACGTCGTCTCGAACACCAAATGGAGCGGCGCCCCGCTCACGTGCGGGCCGACCACCGAGATGAGTGCGGTCCAGGGTATGCCGATGACGGCAAGGAGAAAGAGCCGCGTCTGAATCCTGCCCGAGAGGGTCGGTACCACCTCAGCCCCCCGTCACCGCGGGCGGCACTCCCCGCGCCCACCGCCACCACTCCCGAAACGAGCGGGCTGACCCGAACGTCGGCACCATCCCCATGCCGGCAAGGTCGTCGGTGATCTCCCGGGCCGCCAGCTGCAGCCCGAGGAAGGTGTCGACCCCCGGGAAGTACCCTCCGAGGGTGGCCGCCCCCGAGGCGTACATCCGCCCCGCCCCGGACCGGGTGCCTCGCACTTCGAAGGTCCTCTCCACGTCGAGCCGCCCAAGGACGTTCCTGCCCGCTCCGGAGTGCTGCAGCAGGTCGGCAAGGACGCGATGCTCGCCGATGTCGGCCTCGAGCCCGGTGCAGTCGATGATGAAGTCAGCGGCCACCTGCAGGTTGGCCGCGTCCCCTTGCTGAGAAGCCAGGTGGATGGCCGTGACGACCTTGTCGTCCGCTCCGGGCATGACCTCGAGGACCTCGCCGGTGAGCGTGCGATACCAGCCCTCCCGGCGTCCACGCTCCTGCTGGTGCATCCAATTCCTCCGGCGGGGGGTGTTCGTGCCGCCGATGACCTTGTAGAGCTGCAGCCGGTCGTCCCCCTCCAGCTTGCGGAACCGCGCCCACAGCTCGCCTCCCCAGACGCTCTTCGGGTAGTTGAAGCCCTGGTACGCCCAGCCGTTCCCGCCCCGGCGCCGGTTGAACCAGTTGGGGCCGTGGGCGCCGGAGACGTAGGTGCGAAACAGGTGGATGATCGTCGTCTTGGCCCCGTGGTGATCTCGATCGTCGATGAGGCGCTGAAGCACGCGCGACGCCACGATGCCGCCGCCGCGCACGACCACGACGCCGCTGCGCCGTTGCAGCTCGGCATAGACGTGTTCGTGAGGCTCGTAGGCGTTCACGACGCGCTCGTGGTCCTTGTACTTCTCCCGATATTCCTGCAGGTCGGGCAGAAATTTGAGGCCCGGGTATCCGAAGGCGACGTGCACGACCCGGCTGCGGAAAGCCACCCGGTGAGTGGGCGCCGTACCGGCCGGAGGGGTCAGGATCGTGAAATAACCGCCATCGTGGCGGCGTCGGATCATCCGCACCTGGCCCTTCACAACGGTGTCCCAATACCCGATCCTGTCCGCCTCCTTCCGCAGGCCGCGGAAGACCATGCCGGCTCGCGGCGTCCAGTAGTCACAGAAGATCGGCTCGCTGAACACGTTCCAGAGCGACGCGAGCGACTTGTCCTCCCACGTCTCCTGCAGGGCATAACTCGGAAAGCCCCAGAGGTTGTTCGGCATCGACGAGGAGTCGGACCGGAGGCGCTCTCCCTCGGGGATCTGCGAGCAGCGCGTGAGGTACTCGTAGGTCTGCCACGGGTACTCGAGCACAGTGAGCACCCTGACGGAGGCCGGCGACAGGCCCCAGACGCGGAGGAAGTCGACGAGGACGAACGAGCCAATTCCTCCCCCGCAGGTCACGATCGGAACGTCCACGACCGGGATGCCTGCCGCGGCCACGAGCTCGTCGCTCCAGACGTCCGTGCCGATCAGCTCGGGCGTCAGCTCACCCGGCATAGCGCCGTGGCGCGGTGGCGTTTCAACCCCTTCGACCATGCCGATCCCCGCTCGCCAGCTCCCGGTAGCACGTCACTGTAGCGTCCGCACCTGCGCGGCTGCCGGGCCGAAAGGGCCGAGCGACCGAACCTGCTCGCTCAGGCCGACAGTCGGTCGATCAGGTTGCGGGTGATGCGCTCAATGGTCGGGTCGCGATGGGCAAGGCCCCAAGCCCACTCCGTCGTGCCGGCGGTGAAGACCGTTCCCCCCGGTTGATGGACCCCCATGAGGGCGTGGCCGTGCTCGAAACGAGCGACGTCTTCAGCCGTCTCGCTACCGAGCACCCGCCAGGCGATGAACTCGCATTCGGAGCGGGCGCGCTCAGGCACGCCTTGTGGGTCGTTGTCCCGCCCGAAGGGACGCGCCGGCACCATCCCCAGGATTTCGAAGTCCGCCGGCGTGCCGTCGCTCCCGGTCGGGTACGGCAGGCCATCTCGCATGGTGAGGTCGCACCCGTCGCACTCGTAGCCGACCGTGACGGCGGCCGCTCCGATGACGTCGCCGTAGACCGTGTCGGTGCCCTCGAAGATCCAGTGCTCCGGCCGGTACACCGTGTATCCGCCCGCCCCGGCGCCGACGGCCTTGCCGATGCGGTGGTAGCCGCCGCGCGAGAAACTCACGCCGGTCATGTGGTTCTCCGGGCGCTCGATGAGGTGATCGGACCACATCGAAGTCAGCAGGTGCTGCTGGTCGGTGCCGTACACGGGGTCCTTCTTGAACTGGTCCTTGTACCCGATCATCGTCGCCCCCTCGTCCTCGAGGCGCACCTGCCAGAAGCTCGTGTTGCCCGAGAGGAACACGGCGTTGCCGCCTGCGCGCACGAAGGACTCGACGGCGTCACGCATCGCCCAGGACCAGTACTCGTCGTGGCCGACCGAGAGATAGAGCCGCCGCCCCTCGAGAAGGCCGGGGACCATCTCGAGATCGGCGTTGACGGCGTAGTCGATCTCGTAGCCGGACTCCTCGGCCCACCGCACGAAGTGCAGCTCGGCGTTCGGCCAGCCGGCAGACCCTGCCCAGCGGGAGAACTGGTGGTCCCGCAGGTAGGTGCGGTACGCCCGCATGGCGTGATCGGGGGCGTCCACCACGGCCACGCGGCTGCCGGGACCGTCCGGCTTTCGGAGGTAGCCGGGCGCCATAGGTCGCGCAAAGGAGACCCGTGTGCCCCGCGAGTAGAGGTTGCGGCCCCCGAAGTCGTTGTAGGCGTTCCAGGTATTGGTCGTGAGCACCATGAGGGGACGGGCGGAGTCGGCCACTGGCGCTCGCACCACGAAGTAGCCGACCGTCTCATGACCGAAACCCGCACGCGTGCTGAGACCGACCTCGTAGTAGCCGCTGCGCCACGAGGTGGGCACCTCGATCGTGGCGCTGTCAGGCCAGGGGCAACCAGACGACGACGCCTCCTCGGGCAGATCGTGCGGCTCGACGGTGATGTCGCCGGACCAGACGAGCTCACGGTGCAGGCCGACGCGGTGAATGCGAACCTCAGCCTCGGCTGGAGGCCCGGCGGCGCGCACGGCCACGGTGTCGCCGGCGACGACCGACTGGGGCCAGGCGTAGACCCAGGGCTGAGTGAGCGTCGTCACGAGCGGAGCGTAGCTGCGGACCAGGCCGCGGGCCTCGACCGAGGCGATTTGGTCGGGCGCTCCCAGAGGGCAAGATTGATGGCGTGACCGAGCAGAAGTTTCTTCTCGTCGCCGACGTCAGCTCGGACAACCCCGAAGCCGTCGACGCCATCTTGCACCAGCTCATCGACGGCGAGATCACCCTCACGACCGATGGCTTCCACGTGGAAGCGACGATGACCGGAGGCAGCGCCCGCGAGCTCAACCGGTCGCTGCTGTCCAGCCTCCGGCGGGTTGAGCGACGAACCCGACTCCGTTCAGAGTGGACCGCCGGTGGCGTGACCTATCGCTTCTTCGACTACGTGCCGAAGGGCACCCGGCCTGCGGCACCGCCTCGGAAACCCTGAGCTCGGCCGCTGGATGTGGCGGCCACGCCAGCGCTGCGCTAGACCCCGCAGAAGCGGAAGGAGCGCCCGATGGCGATGAACGTGCAGCCGATCCCGACGATGTCCGAGCGGATCAACGAGATCCGAGGCCTCACCGCCGAGATCGTGAACAAGGAAATCCTCCCTCACGAGAACCTTCTCTGGGCCACGCGCACGAACCCGAGCATCACCGAGAGCGATCTCGCCACCGCCAAGGAGCTGCGTAACGGCATCAAGACCAAGGTTCGGCAGGCGGGCCTGTGGGCACCGCACCTCCCGAGCGAATACGGGGGGGCGGGCCTCGACTTCCTCGAGCTCGCATACATGAATGAGGTCCTCGCCTATGCCGTGGGCGCCGCAGCCCTCTTCGGCGTGGTCGCACCCAATTCCGGCAACCAGACGCTGCTCGTGAAGTACGGAACGGAAGAGCAGAAGCGCCGGTGGCTGATCCCTCTGATCGAGGGCAGGTTCGAGTCGGGTTTCTCGATGACGGAGCCCGACGCCGCCGGATCCGACCCGCGCTCGTTGCGTACGACGGCACGCCGCGACGGCGACGAGTGGGTCATCAACGGTCACAAGTGGTTCACCTCGAACGGCAAGCGAGCCGACTTCTTCATCGTCATGTGCCGCACGGAGGACCCTGACGGCCCGGCTGACAGCAACGGGCGAATGACGCAGATCATCGTCCCACGGACCACCCCGGGCGTGAACATCCTGCGCAACATCAACGTCTGGGGGGTCGAGAGCGACCACTGCGAGATCGCCTACGAGGACGTGCGCGTCCCCGTCGAGAACCAGCTCGGCAGCCGGGGGAGCGGCCACCAGGCAGCACAGGACCGTCTCGGGGCGGGCCGCGTGTACCACTGCATGAATTCGATCGGGTCCATGTGGCGCGCCTTCGACCTCATGGTCGAACGAACCCGGGTCCGCGAGGTCCACGGCGGACTCCTGCAGACGAAGCAGTTCATCCAGGGTTTCATCGCCGACTCGTACATGGACATCCAGGCGGCGCGGCTGATGACGATTCACTGTGCCGAGAAGATGGCGAATGACACGGATGCCCGAACGGACATCTCCGCCATCAAGGTGTTCGTGCCCGCCGCCTATGAGCGAGTGGTCGACCGGGCGATCCAGGTCTGGGGCGCCGCAGGGGTCTCGGGCGATCTCCCGCTCTATGCGATGTTCCAAGGGGCGCGCACGCTCCGACTGGCGGACGGTCCCGATGAGGTCCACCGCATCCTCATCGCCAAGAACGTTCTCGCCCAGTTCAGCCACGGCATCGGCTGGGACTTCGGCAACTGAGCGGTCCTCCGGCGGAGCGACCGCTCACCGCCGGGAAGTGGCCAGCAGGTCGGCTCGTCCCTGCGGGCGGTCGATCGGGACGACGCTGACATCGACAAAGCCCGCCCCGGCCAGGGTCGCTGTCAGTTCGGCCGCTGTCCAGCAAGCGAAGTAGCGCCCCGGGAAATCATCGCCCGGCAGCTCGTAGCCTTCGTAGTTCCCCGCAATCAGGGTTGCCAAGAACAAGCCACCGGGGCGGAGGACTCTACCCGCCTCGGCGAGGGCATGGCCGAGGCGTGCTTTGGGGAGATGCAGGTAGGAGTGCCTGGCAAAGATGCCGGCGAGCACACCATCGGCTAAGGGGAGCGACTCGAGATCACCTTGCGCGAGCGGATGTACTCGACTTCGTGCAAGTGACAGCATCGCGAAGGTGGCGTCGACGCCGACGACCGGTCGTCCGATCTCGGCCAGGTACCGGCCTGCCCCACAGCCGAGGTCGGCGACCGGGCCGTCCCCGACCCGCTCGCGAAACTCTCGGCCCAGACCGTCGGTGGCCTCCCCCCGACGGCGTCTCCATTCGGATGCGCTGCGTTCGTACACAGCCACGGTGGCGACGTCCATGGGTGGAAGTCTCTACCATGCCAGGCTCAGCGGCCTGGAAAGCAGCACGGGGGATGTCATAACCTTGGCTGTGCGAGCACCCCGCCCACCTCACCTAAGCTGAGCCATTCAGGACGATCTGACGGATCAGGTGGTCGGTCTGCATTTGGGCGCGTCACTCAGATCGGGTCTGCAGGCCGATACGTCGATCAACGGTGGTTTCCTTAACCGAAGCGGTCAGATACGACCAACAGGAGCCTTCATGCGGCAGCCCGGAATCTGAGGATGACGATCAGCGTGCAGGCCGAGTCGGAGCGGACCCTCATGCCGGCGGCGTTTCTCGGCCATGGCAGCCCGATGAACGCCCTCGAGCACAACCGTTACACAGAGGCGTGGCGCTCGTTCGGCGCATCCGTGCCGCCACCTCGGGCAATCCTCGTCATCTCGGCGCACTGGTTCATCAATGCCACCGCAGTGACAGCAATGGCGAGACCCCGGGTCATCCACGATTTCTACGGGTTCCCAGACGAGCTGTTCGCTTTCGACTACCCCGCCCCGGGCGCCCCGGATGTGGCCGCCGAGATCGTCGAGGTCGTGAAACCCCACTGGATCGGTCTCGACCACGACAGTTGGGGCCTTGACCACGGCACGTGGTCCGTGCTCGCGCACGCCTTCCCCGATGCCGAAATACCAGTGGTGCAACTCTCGATCAATGCCGTAGAGCCGATCGAGTACCACCTCGAGCTCGGCGAGCGCCTCGCGCCGCTCCGACGGCAGGGCATCCTCGTCATCGGCAGCGGCAACATCGTTCACAACCTCCGACTCATGAACTGGAGCCGAGCCGAGGAGGGCTTCGACTGGGCACAGCGCTTCAACGAGGATGCCTGCTTGGTCGTTCATGACACTCCAGGTGACGTAGCCCGTCTCGCCAAACATCCCGACGCCAGCCTCGCCGTCCCCACGCCCGACCACTTCCTTCCGCTCGCCTACATGGCCGGCCTAGCGGCGGCCGCAGGCACTGCACCTGAGGTGCTAGTCGACGGATACGCCTTCGGATCTCTCTCGATGACCTCCTACACTGTCGGTGCCTCCCGGCACGCGAGCACCCAGACAGTGGCCCCCGCCGGCGACAATGCTTCTCCCGTTGCGACCGAGCTCCCCCCGCCCGACGAGACGAACCTCTAGGCCACCGGTAGGACGGGGACAGCAGACAAATGTCCGTGGATCGGCAATTGGATGACCACTCGTGGCGGAAAGCCGTCCGGCGCGCTCTTGGTCGAGCCCGCGCGTCCTGGGCGGCGAGGGAAAGAAATCTCTCAAGTTTCCCCGATTCGGTGCCGATAAGAGGGTCGGTGTCATCGCAAGACCGCGCGGTAGACCGCGCCCGAACGGGCATGGCGGACGAGGGGCGCCGCGGCGCGAAGACACCGGCTCATGCACGCCGCGGAGAGGCCACGTGGGACAGCCCGCCGCCGTTAGTGCACGTTCCGGCTGCGCCTGCGCCGCCCCAAACGGCACCGCCC
>Ga0187883_10000154_pt1 | contig 47762 bp, 40 predicted proteins | sample June2016WEW_20_1_2_FD_132966 | JGI IMG/M metagenome (GOLD analysis project Ga0187883, IMG submission 132966) | Peatland microbial communities from SPRUCE experiment site at the Marcell Experimental Forest, Minnesota, USA - June2016WEW_20_10 | ecosystem: Environmental > Terrestrial > Soil >...
CAGCTGCCAGACGGTCCATAGACCTCGAGCGCCGGCAGCGTGTCTCCCTCGTTCCCCGGACAGAAGGGGCAGTGGGCCACGTCATCGGCATCGGGCGTGGGCTGTTTCGGGAGGAAAAGCCCCGGGCGCTGCGCACGGTCCGTCGACACCGTTATCCATCGGCTCGACAGCGGATCGAGGCGAAGTTGGTTCACCCTCGCTGAAGTCCCTCCTCTTGCCCCATTCTCCTCCTGCAGATCATATTGCCAAGGCTACCGTCGGCCGACGGTGAGGGCGCGCATCATCGGATGGAATTCCAGCTGCAAAACTCCCAGTTTGTGAGCCAGCCCCTCTACGATCTCCTCCTCGTCGCCCACGTGGTCGTGGCCGTCGTCGGCTTTGGGGCGATCGCCGCCGCCGGGCTGGCGGCATCGTCGGCCCGTGGCTCACGGGATCCGGTGAGTGACGAGGCTGTGCGGCGTTTCTTCAAGACGGGGCCAGACTGGCCTGCCCGCTTCATCTTCGGCGTCCCGCTGCTCGGTCTGGCGCTCCTCTTCGGCGGTGACCGCAGCGCTGCGCATGCGCCTTGGCCTTGGATCGGCCTTACCCTGTGGACGCTCGCCACGGGAGTTGCCACGGCGCTGTGCTGGCCGGCCGAGCAGAGCGCTCAGGAAAAGCTCACGGCCTTGCAGGGAGCCTCGCCTGAGACGAGCGAGGCGCTGCTCGGACAGTTCCGGGAGGCGTGCCGGCGCATGGAGCTGGCGGCGGGAGCGATCTCGGTCTGCTTCGTGGCGGCCGTGTTCGTGATGATCTTCCAGCCCTAGCTCCCGAAGCCGCCGGGAAACCCCCCTCGATTAGATTCTTCAGCCGTGACCCCGGAAGCAAATCGGCCGCGCCGTCGCGTCCCGGCGAACGCTCAGAGCACAGGTCCGGCTCGGCTCGACACCGCCGCCCACCTGGCGAGCCGGCACCAGGCCGCCTCGAGGAAGCGGACGATCCGTCGCCGGCGCGCGGGCGTGCTCCTCTCGACGCTCGTGATCGTGGCCGCCATCGTGGCAGCCTGCAACGCCGTCACGAGCGCCAGCTCCAAACCGCCCAAGAAGACTGCAACCAGTGGGGGCACCACCGCGTCCACAAAGCCGCAGACCACGACGACCACGCTTCCGGCGTCGTTCGACGTCGGGATCCACGCCTTCTACTGGGACGAGAAGGGCCCTGGGATCACTCACGTCGGGCCGACGGGTGCAGCCCTCCCGGGCCGCCTGCTCACGACCGAGGTGAGGTACCCGACGCTGGACGGATCTGCTGGCACGGAGTCCCTGAACGCCAGTCCGGCGACGGCAGGCGGGCCGTATCCGGTCATCGTCTTCGCGCACGGGTTTGAGACCGAGCCCCTCGACTACGCCGGTCTACTGGACAGCTGGGTGCGGGCGGGTTTCGTTGTCGTCTCCCCGATCTTCCCGGACGAGAACCTGCAAACGGTGACCGCCGCCGGCGGCATGTCCAACCCGGCCGTCGCCTCTGCGCTGGAGAATGACGTCTACAACGAGCCGGGCGACATCGTCTATGTGCTGAAGCGGTTGCAGGACCTCGGTGCCCAGCCCTGGGGCAGCCATCTCAGAGGGGTCCTGAACCTCGACGACGTCGGGCTCGCCGGGCAGTCGGACGGCGCCAACGTGGTCGCTGCCCTCAGCTTCGCCTCCGGCCTGGACACGCTGGACGCCGAGATGCCCTCCGCTGTGAAAGCGGTGGCCGTCCTCTCCGGCAGCGCTTGGAGCTACCTGCCGGACGGGACGATCGGGACGTACGGTGGTTCCTCCACCTCGCCGGCGCTGTTGCAGGTGCAGAGCGACGCCGACGGGTGCAACACGCCCGCAGACGGGACAGATCTGTTCGCCAGCCTGCAGGCTGGCGTGCGTGCGAAATGGTTCGTGACGCTGCTTGGAGCGGACCATCTCGGGCCTTACGAGGGGGTGGCTCCGTGGGCGAGTGTCGTCGACGCCGTCACGACCAAATTCTTCGAGCACGAGCTGCACTGGAGGTCGGCATCGAGCTCGGCGGCCTCGATCGAGACGGCAGGCGCGCTCAGCGGCGTGGCCGAGATCACGACGGCCGTGAGTGACTCGACGGTTCCGCAAGTGTCGCTCATCCCGGGCTGTTGAGGCAGATCGCCGGCCGGGTGAAATGACGAGCACGCCGTCCCGTCAGGTGGCCTATCTCGACAATGCCGCCACGACGCCCATGAGGCCGGAAGTCCTCGAGGCGATGCTTCCTTGGATGACGACCGCCTTCGGCAATGCGTCAGCGGGACATTCCATGGCCCGCACGGCGCGCCGAGCTGTCGATGATGCCCGGGACACCCTGGCCGAGGTGCTGGGCTGTGATCCGGGCGACGTGGTCTTCACGAGTGGCGGGACGGAAGCGGACAACCTCGCCGTGACCGGGGTCGCCCTGGCCGCCCGCGAACGAGGCGTCGACCGCCCGCTGATCGGTTGCAGCGCCGTCGAGCACCCGGCCGTGCTCGAGCCGGTGCGCGCGGCCGGCGGCGAGGAGCTCCCCGTGGACGCCGACGGCCTCGTCGACATTGCTCGGTTGGAGGACTGGCTCTCGCGCAACTCCGGTCGCGTCGTCGAGGTCTCCGTCATGCTCGTCAACAACGAGACCGGTGTCATCCAAAGCGTCGCAGACGTCGCCCGACTCACCCGCGAGCTCGCTCCGCGGGCTCTCGTCCACACCGATGCCGTGCAAGGGCTCGGCTGGCTGGACGTCGCCTCACTCGCCGAGATGGCCGACCTCATCACCGTGAGCGCTCACAAGATCGGGGGCCCGAAAGGGGTAGGGGCGCTCATCGTCAGGTCCGAGGCTCGCCGCCAAGTCCGTCCGGTGCAGCGCGGAGGACCGCAGGAGCGCGAGTTGCGCGCCGGTACGCACGACGTGGCCGGCATCGTCGGGATGGCCTGCGCAGCTCGACTGTGCTCGGCCGAACGAGCGGTGGACTCGAGGCGGGTGGAAGTGCTCGCCGGCAACTTGGTGACAGGCGTGCTTGCTGCCGTGGCGGGATCGGGAGCTGCCGTGCCGGCCGATCGCCGCATCGCCGCCATCTGCAACCTCTTCTTCGAGGGCGTGGAGTCCGAGGAGCTGCTCCTCGTCCTCGACGAGCTCGGAGTTTGCGCCTCCGCCGGTTCCGCCTGCGCCAGCGGCGCCCTCGAACCGAGCCATGTCCTGCTGGCGATGGGCCGAAGCCCGCAACAGGCGCGGCAGCACGTCCGGCTCTCGCTCGGTCGCTCGACGACGGTGGAGGATGTGGACCAGGCGGTCGCCGCCATCCCTGAGGCGGTAGCTCGCCTGCGGGGCGGCCGCTGACGCTCGCCTCGCCGTGCCGCTGCGGCGCTGAGGTCGTCTGGGAAGCTGTTCCGGTGCGACGCCTTGCCGCCCGGGCTCGCTGGCGATCAGGCTGCGCCCGAGCCGTCGCACTGGCGTCGGCGGCAGCCCTGAGCGCCGCCTGCGGCGCGCCGGTCGGTGGCACGACGTCCTCCAGCCGAGTGACTACGACGACCGTCCTTCCCGCCTCGTTCCATGTCGGTATCCACACGTTCAGCTTGGACGACACGGCGGCCACGCATATCGGGCCGAGCGGTGGACAGCTGGCTGGGCGGATCCTCACGACGCAGGTGCGGTACCCGACACTTGCGGGCTCTTCGGGTAAGGAGCTGCGGGACGCCACAGCCGCCACGGCCGGCGCACCATATCCCGTCATCGTGTTCGCGCACGGGTTCGACACCGAGCCGTCGCAGTACGCCGCCCTGCTGGATTCCTGGGCGAGGGCGGGTTTCGTGGTCGTGTCGCCGATCTTCCCGGACGAGAACGCCAAGGCTGTGACGGCCGCCGGCGGTCCGGGCAACAACGACCTCGAGAGCGACGAGTTCAACGAACCGGGCGACATCGTCTTCGTACTCCGGCACCTGAGCGCGCTCTCGGGCCTGCCGTGGGGGAGCCACTTGAAGGGCGTCCTCAACCTGTCCGACATCGGCCTCGCCGGCCAGTCGGACGGAGCCGACGTCGTCGCCGCCCTCAGCTACGCCTCCGGCTTCCGCGGGCTCTACGACGAGCTCCCAAGTACCCCAAGAGCCGTTGCCGTCATGTCAGGGCAGCTCTGGACGACCACGCTCAGCGGGACGTCCCTGGCCTATGCCGGTAGTCCAAGCGCTCCCGCCCTGCTGCAGATGCAAAGTGATGCCGACGGGTGCGTGGCGCCTTCCTCCGCCGTGGCGCTTTGGAAGAAGGTCGAGGGCGGACTGAGCTCGAAGTGGTTCGTCACCTTCCTCGGGGCCAGCCACCTCGACCCGTTCCAGGGCGCATCGCCGTGGGCTGCGGTGGCGGCGACGGTCACGACGCGGTTCTTCGAGCTGACGCTCCGGTGGCGGACGGCGTCGGTCTCTGACGCCTCGATCGTTCGCGCCGGGACGGTCAGCGGCGTGGCTGAAACGAGCCAGCGGCGGGGTGTGCACATGCCGGCGGCACGGGCAAACGGAGGCTGCTTTCCTTAGCTTCCTGCCCGTTGGCGGCCATTCTGGGTGGACGAAAGGGACGCCCAGCGTCCCTTTCAGCCTCCAGTTCGGACTGGTCGGCGGTGTCGCCGCCGACGGGGCGAAGGTAGGTGGTCCGGGCGCTAGAACGGGGCTGCACGGCTCGCGAGACGATCAGGGAGGCAGCGATGACCACACGACCCACGGCGACGGCGGCGGGCACGATCGATATCGGCGGTGACCTCACCGTCAACCGCATCGGTTTCGGGGCAATGCGGATCACCGGTGAGGGCATCTGGGGCTGGCCCGCCGACCGCGACGCCGCCAAGGAGGCACTCCGACGAGCTGTCGGGCTGGACGTCAACTTCATCGACACGGCGGATTCCTACGGACCCGACGTGAGCGAGACGCTGATCGCCGAAACCCTTCACCCCTACCCCGACGACCTCGTGATCGCCACCAAGGGTGGCCTCGTACGTCCCGGGCCGGGGCGTTGGGAGCCGGACGGCCGGCCGGAGCACCTGCGGGCCGCCTGCGAAGGCAGCCTGCAGAGGCTCAAGCTCGATCAGATTGCCCTCTATCAGTTCCACCGGCCTGACTCGAAGGTGCCGCTGGCAGAGTCGATCGGGGCGCTCATGGAGCTGAAGGACGAGGGCAAGATCCGTCACATCGGCGTCTCGAACATCACCGAGCAGCAGTTGCAGGAGGCCGAAGGGCTGACGCCCATCGTGTCGGTGCAGAACCGGTACAACGCCAGCGACAGGTCTTCGGAGTCGATGGTCGATCTCTGCGAGCAGGAAGAGCTCGTCTTTCTCCCGTGGGCACCCATCCAGGAAGCCGGGGGCCGCAAGGCGGTCGCCGCCGCTGCAGGCCGCCTCGGGGCGAGCGGGCGTCAGGTGGTGCTGGCATGGCTGTTGGCGAGGTCGCCACAGATCTTGCCCATCCCCGGGTCCGGCTCGGCCGACCACGTAGAGGCCAACGTCGTGGCTGCCTCCCTCGAGCTGACCCGAGAGGAGATTGCCGAGATCACGGCGGGAAGCTGAGCAATGGACGCCACCTCCTGATGGGCTGAGGTGGTTCCTCGGGGACCGGGGCACGTCGCTGCCCGGAGGGACACAGCCTTCTGAGAAACTGTTGCCGTGCGCGTCCTCGTCGCTCTCTCCGGTGGAGTCGACTCCTCAGTCGCCGCCGCCTTGCTGCGCGCCGACGGCCATGACGTCGTAGGCGCCACGATGAAGCTCTGGGGGGGTGCTTCCGACTCCGGCTGCTGCTCGGTCGCCGACGTCGACGACGCCAGGCGGGTGGCCGACCGGCTCGGTATCGATCATCACGTCTTCAACTTCACCGAGGAGTTCGAGGAGCACGTCGTCGGTCCTTACGTGAGGGCGCACGCCTCGGGGCTGACGCCGAACCCCTGCATCGAGTGCAACCGTCACCTCAAGTTCCGGAGCTTCCTCGATCGGGCGATGCGGCTCGGCTACGACGCTGTCGCTACCGGCCATCACGCCCGCGTCGACCGCGAGAGTGGGCGGCCGCGCCTGCTGCGGGGCGCCGATGTCGCCAAGGATCAGTCGTACGTGCTCTCTTGCCTGACCGAGCGAGAGCTCGACCTTCTCCTCCTCCCCATAGGTGGGATCACAAAGGCCGACGTGCGCTCCGTGGCCTCCTCCCTCGGGCTCTCGACGGCGGCCAAGCCGGACAGCCAAGATGTCTGCTTCGTGCTCGGCGGCTCGGGCCCGACCGCCCGCGGGCGTTTTCTGTCCGCCCGGTTGACGCTCCACCCCGGGCAGGTCATCGACGTATCGACCGGCGAGGCCGTCGGGACGGTGCCGGCTGTCGAGCTCGTGACCGTCGGCCAGCGCCGCGGTCTCGGCACCGGTGGAGAGCGGCGTCGCTTCGCCGTACGCGTCGATGTCGAGGCGTGCCGAGTCGAGGTCGGCCAGGAGGCGGATCTTCTCGCCACAGAGGTGCCGCTCGCCCACCGGACGTGGATCCACTCCGCCCTGGCGGTGGGCACAGAGGTGTTGGCGCAGGCGAGCGCTCATGGCGGCGCCTTCGACGCTGTCGTCACGGAGGACGGGTTGGGCTACTCGGCGCCACGGCGCCGGGTCGCACCCGGCCAGACGGTCGCCCTCTATGTCGGCGACGAGGTCGTCGGTTCGGGGATCGCTCGGAGTGAGGCGGCATGAGCGAAGCGGCCGAACCGTTCAGGCCTGACGCCCCGCTCGAGGCGGCAAAGCGCGTGCGGGAGCTGCGGGACACCATCCGCTTCCATGCCGAGCGGTACTACAACGATCCCACCGCCCCGGGGATCCCGGACGCCGACTACGACGCCCTCGTCGACGAGCTCGTCGGGCTGGAGTCGGAGCATCCGGAGCTCGTGGCCGAGGACTCGCCGACCGCCGTGGTCGGTGCCGTGCCGTCAGGGTTGTTCGCGCCGGCGCCCCATGCCGAGCCGATGATGAGCCTCGACAAGGTTGTCAGCTTCGAAGAGCTCGTCGCCTGGGGCAACCGCACCGAACGGCTCCTCGCCCTCAGCCCGGAGGAGTCGTCTGCCCTGGCCTTCGTGTGCGAACCGAAGATCGACGGGCTTTCGATCTCCATCACCTACCGGGAGGGCAAACTCGCGCGAGCGGCCACGCGCGGTGACGGGCGTGTCGGGGAGGATGTCACGGCGAACGTCCGCACGATCAAGGACGTACCCCAGGAGCTCGCCGTCGATCCCTCTGAGCTTCCACAGGAGATCGAGGTCCGCGGCGAGGTGTACCTGCCCCTCGTGGCCTTCGAGGAGATGAACGCCCGCCAGGCCGCGGCGGAGCTGCGGTTGTTCTCCAACCCGCGCAACACGGCGGCCGGCTCGCTCCGCCAGCGGGACCCTGAAGTCACCGCCAGCCGGGCGTTGTCGATCTGGGCATACCAGCTCGTCATTGTCGAGGAGGAGGCGGTGGGCCGAGCGAGCACCTCGATCGCTCGGCCGGCGCACCACGGCGAATCACTCGACATCCTCCGGCGGTGGGGTCTACCGGTCAACCCGGAGACGCGGCTCGTGACCGGGCTGCAAGCGGTCTACGACTTCTGCACGGACCTGCAGGATCGCCGTCACTCGCTCGACTACGAGATCGACGGCGTCGTGGTGAAGATCGACGACATCTCCCTCCACCGCCGTCTCGGGGCGACCTCGCACGCCCCCCGCTGGGCTGTCGCCTACAAATTCCCACCGGAGGAGCGGTCAACGCTCCTGGAGGACATCATGGTCTCGATCGGACGCACCGGTCGGGCGACACCGTTCGCCAAGCTGAGGCCCGTCTCCGTCGGAGGCTCCACCGTGGGCCTTGCCAGCTTGCACAATCAAGACCAGGTGGCCCTAAAGGACGTCCGTCCCGGCGACACGGTCATCGTGCGAAAAGCGGGCGACGTCATCCCCGAAGTCGTCGGCCCAGTCCTCTCCGCTCGGCCCGAAGGCCTTCCACCTTGGCAGTTCCCGAACCGATGCCCCGCCTGTGGCGGCGAGCTCGTCCGCCTGCAGGGAGAGTCGGACACCTACTGCGTGAACAGCGACTGCCCAGCCCAGCGGGTGCAGCGAGCGGCCCACTTCGCCTCCCGCGGCGCCATGGACATCGAGGGTCTCGGGGAGCAGCGGGTTAGTCAGCTCATACGCGACGGCCTCATCAACGACGCCGCCGACTACTACCAGCTCACGGCAGAACAGCTGGAGAGCCTCGAGGGCTTCGCGACCATCTCCGCCCGCAACCTGGTGGCGGCGGTCGACGCCTCCCGCACGCGGCCCCTTCCGAACCTGCTTGTCGCGCTCGGCATCCGCCACGTCGGGGGCACCGTGGCGGGATCCCTCTCGTCCGGTTTCGGCGGTCTCGACCGCATCATGGAAGCGGGCGAAGAGGAGTTGGCCGCCATCGAGGGCGTCGGGCCGACCATCGCAGCCAGCGTCGCCAGCTTCTTTGCCCACGAGGCGAACCGGAGCTTCGTCGAGCGCCTGCGCCAGGGCGGTGTCTCCTTCGGCACGCAGGTGTTCTCCGACCTGCCGCAGTTGCTCGCCGGCAAGTCCGTCGTTGTCACGGGGACGCTCGACGGCTGGTCGCGCGATGAGGCCGAAGAAGCCATCACCGCTCGGGGAGGCAAGTCGCCGGGCACCGTTTCCGCCCGCACGACGGCCGTCGTCGTCGGCGCCTCCCCCGGCGCTTCCAAGCTGACGAAGGCGCAGCAGCTAGGCGTGCCTACTTTGGACGAGGAGGGTTTTCGCGCGCTGCTCGACACCGGCGAGCTTCCGTGATCGAGGGCGCTCCCTCCGCCCGCTCGCGACCGCGACGCGTCGCCCTCATGGTCGGCCTCCTCTTGCTCGCCTCAGGGGCATTCGGGGCGACCGCCATCATCGTCTCGTCACAGCCCACGCCCCAGCTGCACGTCAACGCCGCTCCCGGCGGCTCAGGCGGCAGCGGCACAGGCCCGCTCGGCTCGGGCGCCCTCGTTCCGGCCGCTGACCTCGTCTCCGATCCGGTCTTCGTGAATTCGAGCGTCGGCTTCGCCCTCGAGACCACCCAAGACGGCAACCTCGCTATCGAACGCCTCGCCCGCAGCAACGACGGCGGGAAGACGTGGCGGGTGACGGGATCGCCGTTCCCGGTGGACTGGGGCTTCTCGACCTTGCAGTTCATCTCGCCGCAGCAGGGCTACATCTTCGGCAACTCGGGACTGCTCGACACCTCGAACGGAGGGCGATCCTGGCGCCAGGTGACCGGCCTGGACGGAACACTCGAGCGGGCCATCCCCATCGGCAGCAACGTCTGGGCGACCTACACCACCTGCCCCTCGCCGGGGGTTCCCGGTCCCTGCTCGGTGGGCGTGGCCATCTCCCTCGACGATGGCAACCACTGGGAGGACGTCCCGCCTCCGGGCATCACCGAGGCCTCGGACGGGGGCGACGTCCTCGCCCGATGGAGCCTGAATGCCGCCTACGTGCTGTCCTACGGAGCCACAGGTGGCGGACTCGTCTACACCGCCAACGACGGCCACACCTGGCGACGTCTCGCCGACCCCTGTTCAGGGCCTTTCCTCGAGGAGGATCTGGCTGCCCCTCCCGCTGCCGCCGGGGAGGCGTCAGCGCTCTGGTTGATCTGCGGGGCCATCACGAGGCCGGGTGAGGAAGGCCAGCCGAAGCTCGTGTACCGCTCCTACGATGGCGCCAAGCATTGGACACTCGTGTCGTCCACCGGCTTCACGAGCGCCGGAGCGACCCCGCTTGGGCAGATCCCGCTCTCCGGCTGGGTCTCTCAGCTTGCGACCATCAACTCCACCCAAGCCTGGCTCGGCATCCGAGATGTAGGGGTCATCGTGAGCTGGGACTCCGGTGCCACCTGGGTCCCCGTCCAAGGCATCCCGGACTCCGAGCCGAACTCCGAGGTGGGCGTCACGTTCAACAACAGCGAGCTCGGCTGGGCGATCGTCTTCCGACAGGGCGTGTGGCGCACCGGCGACGCCGTCCGATGGCAGCTCATGGACGGTCACTGAGCCCGGGCGCAGGGCGTCGCCGGGTACCCCTCCACCGCTCCAGCACGGTGAGCCGGTACCGTAAGGGCCGAGTTTCATGACGAGCATCGCAGAACAGGTGGGCCGCGTGGTTGGCGGCCGGTACCGGCTGCTCGCCCCGGTCGGTGCCGGCGCGTCCTCCCAGGTCTATGCCGCGAGTGACACGCGACTAGCCCGTCGCGTCGCCGTGAAGGTGTTGCATCCGATGCTGGCGGCCGATCGCGCCTTCCTCCGGCGTTTCCGTGCCGAGGCGCGGCTGGCGGCGTCCCTCGACCACCCGCACATCATGCGAGTCTTCGACTGGGGTGAGGAGGCCGAAGGTCCCTACCTGGTGCTCGAATACCTCGGCGGCGGCAGCCTGCGAGCGCTGTTGGACACCGGCGCTCACCTGAGTCACGCCCAGGTGGCGTCCCTCGGCGCCCAAGCCGCCGCTGGCCTGGCCTACGCCCACCGCCGCGGGATCGTGCACCGCGACATCAAGCCGAGCAACCTGCTCTTCGACGACGAGGGGCATCTCCGCATCGCTGACTTCGGCGTGGCTCGCGCCCTGGCGGAATCGGCCCTCACCGAACCCCTCGGAGCGATCTTCGGCACGGCCCGCTACGCCTCGCCGGAGCAGGCAGAGGCGCGATCGCTCGACGACCGGACCGACGTGTACTCGCTCGCCCTCGTCCTCTACGAAGCCCTCACCGGCCGAGTCCCCTTCAGCGGCGACACCATCACAGCGGTGTTGATGGCCCGCGTCGGAGCCGTCCTGCCTTCGGCTCCTGAGCTTGGCCCGCTGGCGCCGATACTCGCTCAGGCGGCCATCTCCGAGCCGCTCGCCCGCTTGGATGCGGCCGCGCTGTACTCCGATCTGGAGCTCCTCGGACGCGAGCTGCCACCCGCAGCCCCGTTGCCGCTGGCCCGTACGTCGGCGGCCCCCGGCGCTGTGACCTGGTCGGAACGCGACCCGACGGTCATCGACGACATCGGCCTCGAGAAGATGGCGCCCGAACCGCCAGCCGCAGGCCAGCCGGTCGCCGGCGCCGGACCGGAAGCCGGCAGCGCCGGCGGCACCGAATCCGCTGGCGAGCTCCAGCACGAGATCGAGCTCACGCTGCTCGAGCTTGGCGCAGACGCAGTTCCGCGCGACGGGCCGCCGGCTGGCCCTGAGCTGCCGGCCAGCGCCGGCCCGGCTGCGAGCGCCGGCCTGGTTGCGAGCGCTGGGCTGTCGGACGGCAGCGGGTCGATCGGCGGCCTGGCAGCGTCGCCGCACCCCGTGCTGGAAACGCCCAACGGGGGTGAGCGCTCCGGCCAACACCCGCACGATGCCCCTGGCCAGGCGCAGGTGCAACGGAGGGGCCGCAAGCGCCTGCGCTGGGTGAAGTGGGTTGTCGCCGTCGTCATCCTTCTCGGTGCCGCCGCCGGCGCGACGGTGATCGGTATCCACAACTCCGTCTACGGTCACGTCGTACCGACTTTGAAGTCGTTGACCCTCGCCAAGGCCGAGAAGGCTGCCGCCCGTGTCGGTCTCGTTGCCACGGAGACCTCGACGGCGTACTCCGCCACGGTGCCGGCCGGAGTTGTCATCGCCCAGTCGGTCCCCGCCGGCCGCCACGAGCGCGCCCATAGTGTGATCGGTCTCGAGGTGTCGAAGGGTGTCAAGCCAGTCCCCGTGCCCAGCCTTGCGGGGGACGGCGCCGTCAAGGCGGTGAGAACGCTCACGGCTGGCCATCTAGGTCACAAGATGGCCCCCACGGAATACAGCGCCACCGTTCCCGCCGGCTATGTGATCACTTGGCGCCCGAGCGGCGGAACCGTCGCTCCCAACACGGTCATCACCATCACCGTCTCGAAAGGTCCTCCTCCGAGGTCGGTCCCCTCGGTGCCGACGACGGACACCTTCACGCAAGCTCAACAGCTGCTGACCTCCTTCGGCTTCAAGGCCGTGAGGGCGTTGGCCTACAGCCGCACCGTCGGAGCGGGCTTCGTCATCTCGACGTCGCCGAACCCGTCGTCCGGCCTCCAGCCCTACGGGACGACGGTCAGGATCACGATCTCGCGAGGACCCGAGTACTTCCAGATCCCGAGCCTCATCGAAGGTGAGAGCGTGGCTCAGGCCACTCGGCTGCTCGAAGGCATGGGCTTCGCAGTGATCGCCGAAGGCCACGGAAGGGTCATCGACACATTCCCGACGATCGGCAGCCTCGAGCCGCAAGGCACGACGATTTACCTCTTCGCCGTCTGAGCACACGACGCCCTCGGCGGCCGGGCCAACGACAAGTGCGTGCGGCCTCCACGCCGGCCGCTAGCTGTAGCGTCCACTTGCCGTTTGACCTGCCGGTCCAACCCTGACAACGTGGCAGCGCCAGCGGTTCGCTCCGCCACTACCGCAATACCTTTGCTTTGATCGACACCGAGGAGGACGCCAGGGTCATGGGTGCACTGGACGGGAAAGTCGCCATCATCACCGGAGCTGGCCGTGGCCTCGGGCGCGAGCACGCCCTGCTGTTCGCCAGCGAGGGCGCCAAGCTCGTCGTCAATGACCTCGGCGGCGCCGTCGATGGCTCCGGGGACGACCGTTCGCCGGCCGAGCAGGTCGTCGACGAAATCAAGAAGATGGGTGGCGAGGCCATCGCCAACGCCGACAACGTCGCCGACTGGGAGGGCGGCCAGCGCCTCGTCAACGCCGCCATCGAGGCCTTTGGTGACCTCCATGTTCTTGTCAACAACGCCGGCATCTTGCGGGACCGCGTGCTCGTGAACATGACGGAAGAAGAGTGGGATGCCGTCATCCACGTACACCTGAAGGGCCATTTCGTCCCGACGCGATGGGCGGCCGCCTACTGGCGCGAGCAGTCGAAGGCGGGCAAGGAAGTGAAGGCGGCAGTCGTGAACACGTCCTCCACCTCCGGTCTGCTCGGCAACCCCGGGCAGTCGAATTACGGCGCCGCCAAGGCCGGCCTAGCGGCGTTCACCGTCATCACCGCCCAGGAGCTGTCCCGTTACGGCGTACGCGTGAATGCCATCGCCCCGGCGGCCCGCACCCGCATGACGGAGTCCACGCCCGGCCTCTCCGACATCGTGCAGCCGCCGCCGGACCCCGGGTCCTTCGACTCCTGGGACCCCGCGAACGTCTCACCACTCGTCGGCTACCTCTCGAGCGACCTGTGCCCCTTCACGGGCAAGGTCTTCTTCGTGCAGGGCGGCAAGGTGCAGTACTTCCAGCCCTGGACGCTCACCCACGAGATCGACAAGGGAGATCGTTGGACCATCGCCGAGCTTGCAGAGCAAGTGCCGGGCATCCTCGACGGATCGGTTGCCCGCGCCTGACGCCCCACGCTGAGACGCCTATTCGGTGATCTCGCGCATCCGCTGGGCCATCTCGACGTGGAGCGGGTCGGTTGGGGCGCCTTGGAGCGCCAGCAGCTTGGACATGTCGCCTTCGACCCTGATGCGCCCGGCCATGAAGGCCTGCATTGCCGCTTGCGGGTTGCCCTCGACAAAGATGGCCTTGGCCGTGTCGTAGTCGATGGTGACCTTGAGGTCTGCCGTCTCGAGGTGGCCCTCCTCGAGCACGAACTCACCCCCGGAGGTGTCAAGGTGAGCGTCGAGCGACCTGTCGCCGAAGGGCACGTCGTTCACGACGAGGTTCATCCGCATCGTCGCTGGCAAGGGGGGCACTCGGTCGGCGAACTCGATCCGTAGCTTGCGCGCCTCCTCGGTCCACTCAGGGCTCAGGAACTGATACGCAGCCATCGGGCAACTCCCTCTGTTCTCCTCGCGAAGTGCTCCGGGAGACTACCGGCTGCGCACCCGAACGAGGGTGCGCACGCCCTTCCCGGGCGGCTACGACCCCGCATTACGATGGGCGGGTGACCGCCGACTCTCCAGCTTCTGAGCCCACCGTGAGCGACAACCAGGCTGCGCCGGTCATGCCGGGGGCGGAACCCTTCTCCGTCATCAGCGGACCGACCGGCGCCCTCGTGATGCACGGCTTCACCGGCAACCCAGGCTCGATGCGTCCGCTCGCCGAGGCGTTCGCCGACGCCGGTTTCTCCGTGGAGCTACCCCTCCTACCGGGGCACGGCACCGCTGTCGAGGACCTCCTCCCCACCCGCTGGCAGGACTGGTCAGAGGCAGCTGAGCAGTCCTACATGGCCCTGTCGGCCCAGTGCGACCGGACGGTCGTCGCCGGCCTGTCGATGGGCGGCACGCTCAGCCTCTGGCTCGCCAGCCGGCACCCCGAGATCTGCGGTGTCGTCGTCGTCAACCCGCTCGTCGAGCCACCTGCCGAGGCGTTCATCGACATGCTGCGCGCCGCCGTCGATGGAGGCACAGACCGGATTCCCGGCATCGGCTCCGACATCGCCAAGCCGGACACCACGGAGGGTGCCTACGCCGAGACGCCCATCGAGCCCCTCCTGTCGCTCTTCGAGGGAGTGAACGATCTCGCCTCCAACCTCGGCCAGGTCCACGTCCCGCTTCTCCTACTCTCGAGCCGCACCGACCATGTCGTTCCAACGAGCTCGGGAGACCTCCTCGCCGAGCGCTACGGCGGTCCCGTCGAGCGCGTCTTCCTCGAGAACAGCTATCACGTGGCGACGCTCGACAACGACGCCCAGGAGATCGAGGAGCGCGCCGTCTCCTTCGCCCTCAAAACCGCTTCGGCCTAGATGACATCGAGCGCAGCACGCATCTCGCTCGACGAGGTCCGCCACGTCGCCAGGCTCGCCCGGCTCGAGCTCACCGAGGACGAGATCGCCACGCTGCAAGGTGAGTTATCGGCTCTGCTGGATCACGTCGACAAAGTCCGCCGCCTGGACACGGCCGACATTCCCCCGACGGCGCATCCCCTCCCGCTCGAGAATGTTCTTCGCCCCGACGAGGTGCAGCCGTGCTTGGATCGGGACGTCGTGCTGGCGGCCGCTCCCGCCGTGGAGAGCGATCGCTTCCTCGTGCCTTCCATCCTCGGGGACGCGCCGTGAGCGAAGCCCGCGACGGACATCCGCTCGACGGCGGCGTGCGGGCAATCGCCGAGGCTGTCCGCTCCGGAGAGGCGACGGCGGTGGGCATCGTGGAGGAGGCCTTTCGCCGCATCCGCGAGAGCGACACCGAGCTCCATTGTTTCAACCTCCTCACCGAAGAAGCCGCCCTGGAAGCGGCCGCAAGCGTGGACGAGTCGGTCGCCCGTGGTATCGACCCCGGTGCGCTCGCCGGCGTCCCGGTGGCTCTCAAGGACAACCTCTGCACGAAGGGCACCGAGACGACCTGCTCGTCGAAGATCCTCCAGGGATGGAAGCCGCCTTATGACGCCACCGTCGTGTCCCGGCTGCGCGCGGCCGGTGCCATCGCCGTCGGCAAGACCAACCTCGACGAGTTCGCCATGGGATCGTCGACGGAGAACTCGGCCTTCGGCCCGACCCGTAACCCGTGGGACGTCACGAGAGTGCCGGGGGGTTCCTCTGGGGGCTCGTCGGCGGCTGTGGCCGCCGGTCTCGTGGCCACGAGCCTCGGCTCGGACACGGGAGGCTCCATCCGCCAGCCGGCCTCGCTCTGCGGCGTCGTCGGCATCAAGCCGACGTACGGACTCGTCTCTCGCTACGGGCTCATCGCCTTTGCCAGCTCGCTCGACCAAATCGGGACGTTCGCCGTCGAGGTCGGCGACGCCGCCGCCACCCTTGAGGTCATCGCCGGACACGACCCGGCCGACTCGACATCGCTCGGGCAGCCGGCTCCCTCTCTTCTCGACCGGCTCTTCGATGGGGTCGAGGGGTTGCGCGTCGGCCTCATCTCCGACTTCCTCGCCGACGTGGCGGCGCCCTGCTCGAAGGCGGCCGATGACGCCGGGGAGGCGCTGGCGCGAGCCGGTGCCAAGGTCGAGCAGGTCTCGATCCCCGAGATGCTCCTCGGCTTGCCCGCCTACTACATCATCGCTCCGGCGGAAGCGTCCTCGAACCTCGCCCGCTACGACGGCGTGCGTTACGGCTTGCGTGTCGACGGGCCGGACGTCGAGACGATGAACGCCCGAACGAGGGCGGAGGGTTTCGGGCCGGAGGTGCGCCGACGGATCATGATCGGCACCTACGCGCTCTCGTCGGGCTACTACGACGCCTATTACGGGCAAGCACAGAAGGCACGCACGCTGGTGATCCGGGCGTTCGAGGCGGCCTACGAGCGGTTCGACGTCCTCTTGGCTCCGACGACGCCCTCGACCGCCTTCAAGCTCGGCGCCAAGACAGCCAACCCGATCGAGATGTACCTGTCGGACCTGTGCACGATCCCGTCGAACCTCTCTGGCCACCCGGCCGTGTCGGTGCCGTTCGCCCTCGACCCGGACGGGCTGCCGGTTGGCGTGCAGGTGCTGGCGCCGGCGCTCGGAGAGGCGCTCATGCTGCGGGTGGCCGCCACAGTGGAGGCGTTTGCCTCGCCGTCCGCCCGCGGCCCGGTTCGACCGCGACCGACCGGTGGGGAGGTGGAGCCCGGTGGGTGAGACCGCCTACGAAACCGTCATCGGCCTCGAAGTCCACTGCGAGCTTTCCACGGCCACGAAGCTGTTCTGCGCCTGCGCCAACCAGTTCGGCTCGGAGGCGAACACGAACATCTGCCCGGTCTGTCTGGGCTTGCCGGGCTCCCTCCCCGTCCTCAACCGCCGGGCGGTCGAGCTCGCCATGCGCATCGGCGAGGCACTCTCCTGTCGCATCGAGCCGTCGATCTTTCACCGGAAGAACTACTTCTACCCGGACATGCCAAAGGACTACCAGATCAGCCAGTACGACGCTCCCATCAACGTCGACGGAGCGCTCGAGCTGCCGGACGGCTCGCGCGTCGGCATCGTGCGGGCGCACATCGAGGAGGACACGGGCAAGACGACCCACATCGGCGGCGGTGGCGGCCGCATCCACGGTGCCGACCACTCCCTCGTGGACTACAACCGCGCCGGCGTGCCGTTGGTCGAGATCGTGTCCGCCCCCGACATCCGCTCGGCTGCCCAGGCGCGCACCTACGTGGCCGAGCTGCGGGCCATCGTCATAGCAGCCGGCGCTTCGGACGGTCGCATGGAGGAAGGCTCCTTGCGGGTCGACGCCAACGTCTCGGTCCGTCCGGCCGGCACGCCGGAGTACGGCACCCGGTGCGAGGTGAAGAACCTCAACTCGTTGCGATCGCTCGTGCGGGCCATCGAGCACGAAGCCGAGCGGCAGGTGGCCATCGTCTCGGCCGGTGGCAGCATCGCCCAGGAAACCCGCCACTTCGACGAGAACACGGGCCTCACGCACTCACTCCGCTCCAAGGAGGAGGCCTACGACTACCGCTACTTCCCCGAGCCGGACCTCGTGCCCGTCGTGCCCAACGCCGAGCTGCTGGCGGCGGCCCGCGCCGGCATGGGTGTCATGCCGGTCGAGCGACGCCGGCGCTTGGTGGCGCTCGTCGGGTCGGAGGGCACCGCTGAGCAGATCCAGACGGTCATCGAGCTCGACCTCGACGGGCTCGTGCTGGCGGCGGTCGGTGCCGGTGCCGAGGCTCGGCTGGCCCTCGCCCGCACGGCAAACGAGGCGGCTGCCAAAGCAGAGGGGGCGCGGTCATTGGATCCGTCCGCCTTCGCCGCCCTGCTCGGGATGGAAGCCGGCGGCAAGCTGTCCGCCACGCAGGCCAAGACCGTGCTCGCAGAGCTCATCGACTCGGGCGGGCAGCCGGGCGACATCGCCCGGCGTCTGGGCTTCGAGGCGATGGAGTCCTCCGAGATCGACGCCCTCGTCGACGAGCTCATCGCCCAGCACCCGATGGAATGGCAGCGGTACCAGGCCGGCGACCCAAAGGTGGCTTCGTTTCTCTTGGGCCAGGTGATGAAAGCCACGAAGGGCCGGGCGAACGGTCGTCTCGTGACGGAGGCTCTGGAGGCCCGCAAGGGCTGATCGCCATCTCCCTGTCCGGTGTGGCGCCGTTAGCGTCCGACAGCATGGATATCGGGCTGTTCAACACCAACGCAGGGCCGTGCAGCTGGCCGGATGGGGCGCAGCGCATCGCTCAGCTCGCCGAGGAGCTTGGCTACGAGTCGCTCTGGATGGGCGAGCACGTCGTCGCCCCTTCGCCCCGAGTGGCACCGTCGCCAATCGAGCCGACGGCTCGGATGCTCGACCCGCTCGTCGCGCTGTCGTTCCTCGCCGGCCTCACGCAGCGCGTGCGCCTCGCCACCGGCATCATCATCCTCCCGCAGCGCAACCCGCTCGTTCTCGCCAAGCAGGTGGCCAGCCTCGACGTCCTCAGCCGGGGCCGCCTGCTCCTCGGTCTTGGTGTCGGGTATCTCGAGCCGGAGTTCCGTGCCCTCGGCGTTCCTCTGGCCGACCGGGGAGCCCGATCGGACGAGTACCTGGAGGCGATGCGACGCCTCTGGGCCGACGAGGCGCCGGTCTTCGCCGGCCGCTACGTGAGCTACGCCGGGATCGATGCCCACCCTCGCCCTGTCGATCGTGCAGGTCCACCCGTCGTCATCGGGGGGCACACCCCGGTGGCCTACCGTCGGGCCATGGCGCACGGCAACGGCTGGTACGGATTCGCTCTCACGCCCGAGGCCACGGAGGCCTCCCTTGCCGGACTCCGTCGTGCGGCCGAGCAGGTCGAGCGGCCGAGCAGTCTTGGACCGCTCTCGATCACCGTGACACCACGAGGGCGAGTTGACCGATCGGCGGCGGCTCGCTTCGGCGAGCTGGGCGTCGACCGACTCGTGATCCTCCCACCGGCGGTCGACGACGTCGAGTCTTGGGCGGAGTTCGTCGCCGAGCACGCGCCAGCTGAGCTCGTCGGCTGAGCACCTGTTGGCCGCGCGGGTGCCTCCGGGGTCGTGGGCAGTCGCCCGGCGCGCCTAGCCTTCGGCCATGGCCGAGCCGACACCGACGCCCGTGAAGATTCACAGCCAGGACGTGACCGAGGGCCCCCGGCGGGCAGGCGCACGCGCCATGCTGCGCGCCGTCGGGTTGCGCGACGAGGATTTCGCCAAGCCGCAGATCGGCGTCGCCTCCACGTGGAACGAAGTGACGCCGTGCAACATGCCCCTCGCGCGGCTGGCACAGCGTGCGAAGGCAGGCGTGCGGGAGGCCGGCGGCTACCCGTTCGAGTTCGTCGCCATCGCCGTCTCCGACGGGATATCGATGGGGCACGAAGGGATGCGGGCCTCGCTTGTGAGCCGCGAGGTGATCACCGACTCAGTCGAGATCGTGATGCACGCCGAGCGCTTCGACGGGTTCGTGGGCATGGCGGGCTGCGACAAGTCGTTGCCGGCCATGATGATGGCGGCCGGCCGCCTCGACCTGCCCATGGTCTTCGTCTACGCCGGCTCCATACTGCCGGGGCACCTTGGAGATCGCGTCCTCGACGTCGTGTCGGTGTTCGAGGCCGTCGGGGCGTACGCCGCCGGCGAGTGCTCGGCGGAGGAGCTCGACGCCATCGAGCGGAACGCCTGTCCGGGAGAGGGCGCCTGTGCGGGCATGTTCACGGCCAACACGATGGCGTCGATCTCCGAGGCGATCGGGTTGGCGCTGCCGGGCAGCGCCTCGGTGCCGGCGGTCGACCCACGTCGCGATGAGATCGCCGCCGAGAGCGGCCGCGCCGTCGTGCGCCTGCTCGAACGCGGTATCCGTCCGCGCCAGATCCTCACGAAAGAGGCCTTCGAGAACGCCATCGCCGTCACGATGGCACTTGGCGGCTCGACCAATGCCGTCCTCCACCTGCTGGCCATCGCCAACGAAGCCCGCGTCGAGCTCTCGATCGACGACTTCTCGCGCATCGGCAAACGCGTCCCCCACATCGCCGACATGAAACCCCACGGTCGCTTCCACATGGTCGACCTCGACCGCGTGGGCGGCGTGCCCATGGTCATGAGCGCCCTTCTCGAGGCAGGGCTCCTGCACGGCGACTGCCTGACCGTGAGCGGTCGCACGGTTGCGGAGAACCTGGAGGCGCTCGCGCCTCCCGCCCCCGACGGCACCGTGGCGCGTCCGGTGAGCGACCCCATCCACCTCGACGGCGGTCTTGCCATCCTGCGCGGGACACTCGCCCCAGAGGGCTCCGTCGTCAAGATCGCCGGCCTCGACGCCCCGAGCTTCGAAGGCACGGCCCGGGTCTTCGACGGCGAGGACGCCGCCATGGACGCCATCCTCGCCGGCTCCATCACGCCCGGCACGGTTCTCGTCATCCGTTACGAGGGTCCCAAGGGCGGACCAGGCATGCGGGAGATGCTGGCGGTGACGGGCGCCATGAAGGGCGCCGGCCGCGGGGCGGACTGCGCCCTTGTCACCGACGGTCGCTTCAGCGGGGGGACGCACGGGTTCTGCGTCGGTCACGTCTCTCCCGAGGCCACCGTGGGCGGACCGATCGGCCTCGTCGCCGACGGTGACCGCATCGTTCTCGACACGACCACAGGCCGCCTCGACCTGCTCGTCGACGCCGACGAGCTCGACCGGCGCCGTGCCGGCTGGAAGCCGCTCGCCCCTCGCTACACGACCGGCGCCCTCGCCAAGTACGCCCGCCTCGTCACGGGTGCCGAACGGGGCGCCATCACCGAGCCCTAGCAGCCCGGCGCCGAGCGTCCTCAGCGGGCGGGCCGGTCTGTCTTGCCCGCGGTTGCGACCGGCGGCAACGTCGGTCATACTTGCTCTGTGAGCTCGTTCGACCGCGTCCTCGTACTTATTCGCTAGCGCACGACGTCCCCCCGCGTCCGTGCGCCTCGACCTCCCCACAAGGGGAGGTCGTTTTGTTTTCCGGGGCGGCCGAGCCGGCCCGGCTCGCAGCACCGCTCCACAAAGTCCCGAGACCGCCCACCGCCGACACCCAGGAAGGACCTACGGCCATGCAGTTGACCGGAGCACAAGCCCTCGTGAAGAGCCTCGAAACCCAAGGCGTCGAGGTCATGTTCGGCCTCCCTGGCGGTTGCATCCTGCCGGTGTACGACCCGATCATCGAGTCGCCGATCCGCCACATCCTCGTGCGCCACGAGCAGGGGGCCGGTCACATGGCGGAGGGATACGCCCACGTCACGGGCCGCCCGGGCGTCGCAATCGTCACGAGCGGCCCGGGGGCGACGAACATCGTCACCCCGCTGTGCGACGCCTACATGGACTCGATCCCGATTGTGGTCATCACAGGGCAGGTGCCCACGGCCGCCATCGGCACCGACGCCTTCCAGGAGGCCGACACGACGGGGATCACGATGGGCGTGACGAAGCACAACTGGCTCGTGACCGACGCCTCCGACATCCCCCGCGTGATCGCCGAGGCGTTCCACGTCGCCACCACGGGCCGGCCGGGCCCGGTGCTCGTCGACGTGCCGAAGGACGTCTCCCTGCAGATGATGGAGTGGTACTGGCCCGAGAGCCTGGACCTGCCCGGCTACCGGCCGCCCTCGCAGCCGGCCGCGGAGCTGATCGCGGATGCGGCCGAGCTCATCGCCGCCGCCCGCCGCCCGGTGATCTACGCAGGGGGCGGAGTCCTCAAGTCGCGCGCTTCGGGGGCGCTGCGGGAGCTGGCGGAGCAGACCGGCATCCCGGTCGTCACGACGTTGATGGCCCGGGGCGCCTTTCCGGACAGCCACCCCCTCTGCCTCGGGATGCCGGGCATGCACGGCAACTACACCGCCGTGACGGCCATGCAGCAGGCGGACCTCCTCGTGGCCCTCGGGAGCCGCTTCGACGACCGCGTCACCGGCAAGGTCTCGGCGTTCGCCCCACACGCCAAGGTGATCCACGTCGACATCGACAAGGCCGAGCTCGGCAAGGTGCGCCGCCCAGAGGTCGGCATCGTCGCCGACTGTCGCCTCGCCACGGAGGCGCTCGTCTCGGCGTTGACCCCCCGGGCGGCGGCGGGCGAGCTCAAGGCCGAGCGGCTGGCCGACTGGAGCGCACAGCTGCGCCATTGGCAGGAGCAGTTCCCCCTCGCCTACGACCAGCCGGCCGAGACGGAGGCGACGACCACCGGTAGCGGGGCCGGCGGGCGCCCTCCGTTGCTCAAGCCGCAGTTCGTCCTAGAGGTCCTGCGCGACAACACCCCGGCCGGCACGATCCTTGCTTCCGGGGTGGGTCAGCACCAGATGTGGGCGTCGCAGTACTGGCGCTTCGAGCAGCCGAACACCTGGGTGAACTCGGGCGGGCTCGGGACCATGGGCTTCGCGGTGCCGGCCGCCATCGGCGCCAAGGTCGGCCGCCCTGACGCCATGGTGTGGGCGGTTGACGGAGACGGGTGCTTTCAGATGACCGCCCAGGAGCTCGTGACGGCAAGCGCCGAGCGCATCCCGGTGAAGATCGCCATTTTGAACAACGCCTATCTCGGCATGGTCCGCCAGTGGCAGCACATGTTCTACGAGGAGCGCTACTCCGAGGTCTACCTGTCGCCGGATCTGCCCGACTACGTCGGATGGGCGGAGTCGATGGGTTGCGTGGGCCTGCGCGTCGAGACGCCCGAGGAGGTGCTGCCGGCGATCGACAAGGCGAATCAGATCGACGACCGGCCCGTCGTTATCGACTTCCGGACGGACTCGATGGAGCAGGTCTTCCCGATGGTCCCCGCGGGAGCATCCAACGACGACATCGTCGTGCACCCGTCCCAGCGCCACCGCTTGGCAGCGCCATGAGGACAGCTCGCCATCACCTGCTCTCCGTGCTCGTCGAGAACAAGGCGGGCGTGCTGACGCGAGTCGCCAGCCTCTTCGCCCGGCGCGGCTACAACATCTTCTCGTTGGCGGTCGCTCCGACCGACGACCCACGTTTCTCGCGCATCTCCATCGTCGTCGACGTCGAGTCCTCCCCCCTCGAGCAGGTGATCGCCCAGCTCGACAAGCTCATCAACGTCGTCGAGATCTCCGAGCTGCACCCGGATGAGGCCCGCGAGGCCGAACTGCTGCTCGTCACCGTGTCGGCTGACGCCGACCAGCGCGCCCAGGTCATCCAGCTCGTCGGCGTCTTCGGCGGGCAGATCGTCGACGTCGGCCTCGGCGCCCTCACGGTGATGCTGGCGGGCGCCCCCGACGCACTCGACGACTTCGAGGAGCTGATGCGGTCCTACGGGATCGTCGAGCTGCAACGGACCGGTCGCGTGGCACTCCCTAAGCTGGGGGCAAGCAGCGGTGCCGCCGTCGATCACAGCGCCGAGAGCGCCTGACGCCGGCAGAGACCGCCGACCGCCCAAACGCCGGCTCACCCGTCCCTTGTTACCCGCACAGGAGAGGAAACCCCAACCGTGGCACAGCTTTTCTACGAGAAGGATGCCGACAAGGCACTCGTGCGCTCGCGCAAGGTGGCGATCATCGGATACGGCTCCCAAGGTCATGCGCATGCCCTCAACTTGAGCGAGTCGGGCGTCGACGTGCGCGTCGGCCTGCGGGAAGGGTCGGCCTCACGGGCAAAAGCGGAGGCAGCGGGACTTCGTGTCGTGCCGGTGGCGCAAGCGGCCTCGGAGGCCGACCTCGTCATGATGCTGCTGCCCGACACCGAGCAGGCGGCTGTCTACGAGTCGGAGATCGCCCCTCACCTCGGTGACGGTGACGCCTTGTTCTTCGCGCACGGCTTCAACATCCGTTTCGGCCTCATCAACCCGCCGGCGGGCGTGGACGTCGGCATGGTGGCCCCGAAGGGGCCCGGCCACCTCGTACGGCGCACCTACACCGACGGCGGGGGTGTGCCCTCGCTCATCGCCGTTTCGGCCGACGAGTCCGGCAAGGCGATGCAGCTGGCGTTGTCGTATGCCGACGCCCTCGGCGCCACCCGCGCCGGCGTCCTCGAGACCAGCTTCGAGGAGGAGACCGAGACCGACCTGTTCGGGGAGCAGGTAGTCCTCTGCGGTGGGGTGACGGCACTCGTGACGGCCGCCTTCGAGACCCTCGTCGAGGCCGGCTACCAGCCGGAGTCCGCCTACTTCGAATGCCTGCACGAGCTCAAGCTCATCGTCGACCTCATGTACGAGCAGGGCATCTCCGGCATGCGCTTCTCCGTCTCGGACACGGCCGAGTACGGCGACATGACAAGGGGCCCGCGGATCATCGACGATCACGTCCGTGCCGAGATGCGCACGATCCTCGACGAGATCCAAGACGGCCGCTTCGCCGCCGAGTGGGTGGCGGAGAACGCCAAAGGTCGGCCCCGCTATCGCGAGCTTCGCGAGAAGGGTCGCCAGCACCAGATAGAGCAGGTCGGTTCGCAGCTACGGGCGATGATGCCTTTCGTCTCCGCCGGCCGCCAGCGTCTCGAGGACATCTCCGGAGGCTGAGCGCTGGAGAAGCCGAGGCGCTTGCGAGCCATCACCAGCGGGGCGACGGCCCACGTGTAGCCTCGACGGATGAGTCGGCAAATGACGATTCCGCAGATGACACAACGCAACGAGCTCACCCCCGAGCACCCTGCACCGGTGCTCGTCGTCGACTTCGGCGCCCAGTACGCCCAACTGATCGCCCGGCGGGTGCGAGAGGCGCACGTCTACAGCGAGATCGTCCCTCATTCGATGCCTATCGAGGAGATGCTGGCGAAGCAGCCGGCGGCGATCATCCTGTCGGGTGGGCCTGCCAGCATTTACGAGGAGGGAGCGCCCCGCGTCGATCGGGCGCTGCTCGAGTCGGGCGTTCCGGTGCTCGGCGTCTGCTACGGCTTCCACGCCATGGCTGACGCCCTCGGCGGCACCGTGGCGCGCACCGATACGGCCGAGTTCGGACGGACCGAGGTCACCGTCTCGCCACAGGCATGCCTGTTTTCCGGCCAGCCGGCGGAGCAGCTGGTGTGGATGTCGCACCGGGACGTCGTCTCGGAGGCGCCGCCAGGTTTCGAGGTGACGGCCGCCTCGCCATCGGCCACGGTGACGGCCTTCGAGCGCACTGAGGCCCACCTCTTCGGCGTGCAGTGGCACCCGGAGGTGGTGCACACGGTGTACGGGCAAGAGGTGCTGGAGCGGTTTCTCTACGCCGGAGCCGGCATCGAGCCCTCGTGGACCCCCGCCTCCATCATCCGCGAGACCGTGGCGTCGATCCGGGCACAGGTCGGTAGTCACCACCTGATCTGCGGCCTCTCCGGCGGCGTCGACTCGGCCGTGGCAGCGGCTCTCGTGCACGAGGCCGTGGGCGATCAGCTGACGTGCGTCTTCGTCGACCACGGGCTCTTGCGCGAGGGAGAGCGGGAGCAGGTCGAGCAGGACTACGTCGCCGCCACCGGCATCCGCCTCAAGACGGTGGATGCCCGGGCTCGCTTCCTCGAGGCCCTCGCCGGCGTCGTCGAGCCAGAGACGAAGCGAAAGATCGTCGGCCGCGAGTTCATCGCCGCCTTCGAAGAGGCCGCCGCCGAAGTGGTGGCGGAGCAGGGGAGCGACTCGGTCGAGTTCCTCGTGCAGGGCACGCTCTACCCCGATGTCGTCGAGTCAGGCGGCGGTGCAGGGACAGCGGTGATCAAGAGCCATCACAACGTGGGCGGGTTGCCGGCGGATCTGCGTTTCTCCCTCATCGAACCGCTGCGGTCCCTCTTCAAGGACGAGGTTCGCCAGCTGGGACTGCAGCTCGGATTGCCGGAGGCGATCGTCTGGCGCCACCCCTTCCCCGGCCCAGGCCTCGCCATCCGCATCCTCGGCGAGGTCACGGCCGCGCGCTTGGACATCTTGCGGCGCGCCGATGCCATCGTGCGAGAGGAGATGGCGGTCGCCGGCCTCGAGCGCAGCGTCTGGCAGTTTCCCGTGATCCTGCTGGCCGAGGTGCGCTCGGTGGGTGTGCAGGGTGACGGCCGCACCTATGGTCACCCGATCGTGCTCCGCCCCGTCAGCAGCGAGGACGCCATGACGGCGGACTGGTCCCGCTTGCCGGAGGACCTGCTCGCCCGCATGTCGACTCGGATCACGAACGAGGTGGAGGAGGTCAACCGCGTCGTACTCGATGTCACGAGCAAGCCGCCCGGCTCGATCGAGTGGGAGTAGGCGGGCGCCCTCGCCCGAGTTCCGCCTCGCCTGTCAGGCGAGCTCGCCGACGACGTAGTCGATGCAGGCGGTGAGCGCCTCGACGTCCTCCGGGTCTATCGCCGGGAACATGGCGATGCGCAGCTGGTTGCGGCCGAGCTTGCGGTAGGACTCCGTGTCGACGATCCCGTTGGCGCGAAGGATCTTGGCGACACCGAGGGCGTCGATGGTCTCTTCGAAGTCGATGGTGGCCACGACGCGTGAGCGCTCATCGGGTTTGGCCACGAAGGGAGTGGCGAACGGTGAGCGGTCAGCCCAGCCGTAGAGGATCTCCGCCGAGAGGTCACAGCGCGAGGCGGAAAACTCGAGGCCGCCGTTCTCGTTGAACCACTCCAGCTGACTGGCGAGCAGGTGCAGCGTGGCGAGGGCGGGTGTGTTGTAGGTCTGGTCGAGGCGGGAGTTGTCGAGGGCGATCTGCAGGTCGAGCGAGCTCGGGACCCACCGCTCGGCTGCCAGCTTGGCGATGCGGTCGACCGCCGCCGGCGAGACGGCGGCACACCACAGCCCGCCGTCGGAGGCAAAGCACTTCTGGGGGGCGAAGTAGTAGCAATCGAAGCTACCCGGCTCGACCCGCAGGCCACCTGCGGCCGAGGTGGCGTCCACGAGCACGAGGCCGGCCGCAGGCGTGCCGTCGGCGGCGAGTGGCCGGCAGATGGGCATTTGAACTCCGGTGGAGGTTTCGTTGTGGGTGAGGGCGTAGGCATCGATGGCGGCGTTGGCGACCGCCTCCGGGTGCGTTCCCGGCTCGCTTTCGATCACCTCCGGCTGGGCGAGGAACGGAGCTGCCCTCGTGCCGGCGGCGAATTTGGAGGAGAACTCGCCGAAGGCGAGGTGCTGGCTCTGGCGCTCGATGAGGCAGAACGCCGCCGCGTCCCAGTACAGCGTCGTCCCTCCGTTGCCGAGCATGATCTCGTAGCCGTCGGGCAGCGACCACAGGGCGGACAGCCCCTCACGGACCTGGCCGACGACCGCCTTCACCGTGCTCTGGCGGTGGCTCGTGCCGAGGAATCTCGGAGCGGCCGAGGCGAGGCGTGCCACCGCCTCCTGACGGACTTTGGAGGGTCCCGAGCCGAAACGCCCGTCCCTCGGCTTGAGGACATCGGGAATCGTGATGGCGGGCATGCCGTCAGCATGACAGGCGGCTCCGCGGCCGCTCACATCGGGCTGCTCAGCCGCCCGGGCGCCCCGAGCCCGGCGCCCTCGTGGCGCCCCGCGCCCTGGCGGATGCTGCGCCGGCCGGCCATGTGCCAGCATGGGCTATGGCCGCTACGACCGAGGTTTCGACCCGCCAGTCCCGCATCTCCCGCCGCATCGCTGCGGTCACGCCCTCTGCCACCCTTGCCATCGACGCCAAGGCCAAGGCGCTGAAGGCCGCTGGTGTCGATGTCGTCGGCTTTGGTGCGGGCGAGCCCGACTTCCCCACGCCGGCCCCCATCGTCGAAGCCGCCATCGCTGCCTGCCGCGACCCGAAGAACCACCACTACACGCCCACCGCCGGGCTGCCCGAGCTGCGTGAGGCGATCGCCGCCAAGACGCTGCGGGACTCGGGCTTCGAGGTGAGGCCCAACCAGGTCCTGGTCACCAACGGTGGCAAGCAGGCCGTGGCCAACACCTTCGAGACCCTCCTCGACCCGGGCGACGAGGTCCTCCTCCTCGCCCCGTTCTGGACGACCTACCCCGAAGCGATCATGCTCGGAGGTGGCGAGCCCGTCGTAGTGTCGACCGGCATCGAGTCGGGCTTCAAGGCGAGCGTGCAGCAGCTCGAAGCGGCCGCCACCGGGCGTACGAAAGTCCTCCTGTTCGTCTCGCCTTCGAACCCGACCGGGGCGGTCTACCCCCGCGCCGCCATCGAGGACATCGGCCAGCTAGCGGCCGAGCGCGGCTGGTGGGTCGTCACCGACGAGATCTACGAGCACCTCGTCTACGGGGACGCCGAGCACCACTCGATGCCCGTGCTCGTGCCGGAGCTCCGGGACCGCTGCGTGGTGCTCAACGGCTGCGCCAAGACCTACGCCATGACCGGCTGGCGGGTCGGGTGGATGATCGCTCCATCAGACGTCACCGAGGCGGCCACCAACCTGCAGTCCCACACGACCTCGAACGTGAACAACGTCGCCCAGAAGGCGGCCCTCCAGGCGGTGACGGGTGACCTCTCGGCCGTGGAGGAGATGCGCGCCGCCTTCGATCGGCGGCGGAGGACCATCCACAGCCTCCTCAACGAGATACCCGGCGTCAGCTGCTTCGACCCGGAAGGCGCCTTCTACGCCTTTCCCTCTCTCGAAGGCCTGCTGGGTCGGCCTCTGCACGGCCGCACGGCCGCCACCACCCTGGAGCTGGCGGAGATCATCCTCGAGGAGGCCAACGTCGCCTTCGTGCCAGGGGAGGCATTCGGGGCGCCGGGGTACGGGCGCTTCTCCTATGCCTTGTCCGACGAGGATCTCGAGCGCGGCATCGGCCGCATCGCCCAGCTTGTGGGCGAGTCGGCCGGTCGCTGAGCATGGGGCGCATCCTCGTCACCGAGACCCTCGCCGAAGGTGGCCTCGCCTCCATGCGGGCGGCCGGCCACGACGTCGACGTGCAGACGGGCCTCACGCCCGAGCAGCTGCTCGAGGTGGTACCCGGCGCCCAGGCGCTCGTCATCCGCTCGGCCACGCAAGTGACGGCGGAGCTGCTCGAAGCCGGACGCGACCTCATCGTCGTGGGCCGGGCGGGCGTCGGCCTCGACAACGTCGACGTCGGCGCCGCCACCGATCGCGGCGTCATGGTCGTGAACGCCCCGGAGTCGAACATCCTCTCGGCGGCCGAGCACGCCGTCGCCCTGCTCCTCGCGCAGGCTCGCAACATCCCGCAGGCGCATGCCGCCCTCGTGGCAGGGCGTTGGGAGCGATCCAAGTGGGAAGGCGTCGAGCTCCACGGCAAGACGCTCGGGATCCTCGGCCTCGGCCGCATCGGCGCCCTCGTCGCCCAGCGTGCGCACGCCTTCGGCATGCGCCTCGTCGCCCACGACCCCTATGTCTCGGAGGAGCGGGCGAGACAGATGGGCGTCGAGCTGCTCGGACTGGAGGAACTCGTTGCCCAGTCGGACTTCCTCACGATCCACCTTCCAAAGAACCAAGAAACCGCCGGACTCCTCGGAAAGGATCTCCTCGCCAAGGCCAAGCCGGGCATCCGCATCGTGAACGCTGCCCGAGGCGGCGTTCTCGACGAGGAGGCCCTGGCCGATGCCATCGAGTCCGGCCACATCGGCGGCGCCGCCCTCGACGTCTTCTCGAAGGAGCCGTGCACCGCCTCGCCGCTCTTCCAGCTGCCGAACGTCGTCGTCACCCCCCATCTCGGCGCCAGCACGGAGGAAGCCCAGGACAAGGCGGGCGAGCAGATCGCCGAACAGATCATCCTGGCGTTGGCGGGCGACTTCGTGCCCTACGCCGTGAACGTCGCCGCCCGCTCGGCCTCGGAGGCGGTGCGGCCGTACCTCGGACTCGCCGAGCGCCTCGGGCATGTCATCGCCGCCCTCTGCGAGGGCCTTCCCGACACCATCGAGGTGGTCGTCGAGGGCGCCCTCTTCGGAGAGGATCTCGGCATCTTGACCCTGGCCGCCCTAAAAGGGGTGCTGGCGGCGGGGAGCGACGAGCCTGTCTCCTACGTCAACGCGCCCCGGCTCGCCAGCCAGCGCGGCCTCGAGGTGAGGGAGACCTCGACGTCCTCCGCCATCGAGTATGTCAACCTCATCACGCTGCGCAGCAGCCACCACGCCGTGGCGGGAACCTTGGCGGGCAGGAGCGCCACAGAGCGAATCGTCATGATCGACGACCACGGCGTCGAGCTGCCGTTCGCCGAGAACCTCCTCGTCGTCCGCAACGACGACCGGCCAGGCATGATCGGGATCGTCGGGCTCGCCTGCGGCGAGGCGGGTGTCAGCATCTCGTCGATGGCGGTCGGCCAGACGGGCGGGCAAGCCAGCACCGCCCTCATGGCCGTGGCCACCGATGTGCCGGTGCCGTACGACGTCATCCGCTCCCTTCGCGCCACCGACGGGATTCTCGACGTCCATCGCGTGCACGGCGGAGGGGCGGCCGAGCGCTAGGTGTGACGACCGGGCATCAGCGCCTGGTGCGGCAGCCTCGACGCAGCCTCAGGTCGAGGTGCTGACTCGGCCCCGCCGGACCCTCGGATCGGGCGCCGTTCGGCGGCGAGCTCGCCGCAGGAGCACCTGCTCAGGTACTTCGGGCGCCTCCGGCGGCGCTCCCCACGAGCGACGTCGCCCGAGGAGCACCGTCACTCCGATGATGAACACCAGCATGGCCCACAGGTAGGAGTCCCCCACGACGAGCTCCCACACCTTCTCGTGCAGCCCCCAGTCCTCGCTCGGCACCCACCAGATGGGGCCTGCCCAGAAGAAGAGAGCGGCACCGATCGCCCATCTCCTGCCGTGCACGGGGCGATCGGGCGCCAGCGCCAGCCAGAGGATCGCCGGCACGCTCCACACCAGGTGGTGCGACCAGGTGATCGGTGAGATGACGAGGCCCGTCGTGGCACACACGACGGCCCCCAGCATCGGCGAGGACGTGCGGTAGGCCCAAGCGGCGAGCACCAGCCCGAGCACGGCGATGGCGATGCTGAGCGGCAGCAGGATGGACAAGGGCACGTTGCCGTGAGCGATCCGCATGGCGGCGCTCTTCAGGTTCTGGTTGCTGATCGACAGCAACGCCCCGGCGCGAGACGAGTTGAAGACGTCCTGTGTCCAGAACACCCACGAGGCGTGCGGCGAGACGACGCCGCCCACGGCGCTGCAGGCCAGGAAGCTGCCGAGCGCCACGCAACCCGCCCGGTACTGGCGGGTGAGGAAGAGGTAGGGCACGAAGATCAAGGGGGTCAGCTTGATGGCGGCGGCGATGCCGGTGAGGACTCCTTTCGGGATGCGATCCCAACCCACTCCCAGATCGGTCATCACGAGCGCCACGACGAGGATGTTCACCTGTCCGAGGTAGGCCGTCACGAGCACCGGATCGAGCACCATGGCCGGAGCGAGCAGGAGGACGGCGCGGCGGCGGGCGACAGCGGTCGAAGCCGCAGGAGACACGGTGCGCAGGCTGACGTACAGCAGCCACAGCAGCACAACGACACTGGCAAGTCCCCAGATGACTTGGGCAGGCGTGCGGGTCAGGAGGGCGAGCGGAGCGAAGACGAGGGCGGCGAAGGGCGGATAGGTGAAATACAGGTGGTCGGAGGTGAGCGAGTACAGGTTCGGGCTGAGGACGTGGGCGCCGCCCATGAGGTAGACGTCGATGTCGACCTGGTTGCCGTGGATGGCGAGTCCGAGGGCGAGACCTACTGCGAAGGTCACGGAGAAGATGCCGAGGAGGCGGGAGGCTTTCGGGCTCAGCCGGCTTTGGCCACCACCGGCGAGAGCCACGGCTCCCAAGGGCGCCTGCACGCGGCCACCATAGCAAGGGTGGCCGCGAGCGCACCCGGTCAGGCGCAGGTTCAGGCGAAAGCTCCCATGCGAGAGAGAATCCGCAGCATGACCTCGTCGGCCCCTCCTCCGATCGACAGCAACCGCGAGTCGCGGAAGTAACGAGCCGTCCAGGTCTCCTCCATGTAACCGACGCCGCCGTGGAACTGGATGCAGGTGTCGGCGACTTGGCGCTGGAGACGCCCGGCGATGAGCTTGGCGATGGAAGCCTGGCGGGTGACGTCCTTGTTCTGCATCATCTTCTCGGCACAGGCGTAGCTGTACTCGCGTAGCAGGTCGAGCTCGGAGTCCAGTTCGGCGAGGCGATAGGCGACGTACTGGTTGTCGAGCAGCGGTGCCCCAAAGGCACGGCGCTGTCGCAGGTAGGTGATCGTCCGCTCGAGTGCCCGCGTCATGCCGCCGACAGAGAGGTAGGCGGCGATGAGCCGCTCGTGCTGGAACTGGTCCATCTGCTGAAAGAACCCCTGACCGACCTCCCCGATGGTGTTCGCCAAAGGCACCCGAACGTCGCTGAAGCTCAGCTCGGCCGTGTCCGAGCTGCGGTTGCCCAGCTTGTCGAGCTTGCGGCTCACCTCGAGTCCGGGCGTGGCCGTCGGGACGATGATCTGCGACATGCCGGCATAGCCGCCGTCACCGGACGTGCGGGCGAGCAGGCACAGCCAGTCGGCCTGCACGCCATTGGTGATGTAGAGCTTCGCGCCGTTGATCACCCACTCGTCCCCGTCGGCCACCGCCCTGGTCGAGATGGCGGCGACGTCCGAACCGGCGTCCGGCTCCGTGACGGCGATCGACACGACGACCTTTCCGGCGATGGCGGGAACGAGGAAGCGCTCCTTCAGCTCCTCCGATCCGAAGCGGTGGAGCGAGGGCGTCGCCATGTCCGTCTGGACGGCGATCGCCATCGGGATGCCACCGCAGCCGATTCGCCCGAGCTCCTCGCCGAGAACGACCGTGAAGGAATGGTCCGCCCCCTGGCCGCCGTAGGCGGGGTCGTACTCGAGGCCGAGGAAGCCGGCGCGCCCGAGCTTCGGGAACAATTCGTGACCGGGAAACCCCCCTGCCCTCTCCCACTCGTCGACATGGGGCTCGATCTCGCGCTCGACGAACGACCGGACGGACGTGCGGAAGGCGTCATGCTCCTCGGTCAGTTGCACGCGGAATGATACGCCCGCCCACGGCGGCCGAGCGCCGTAGGGTTGCGACCGTGGTGCCGGAGATGGCGGGCAAAGAGGTCATCAGCGGAGAGCGGTTCCGGGCCGTCCTCGGACACGTGCCGACGAGCGTCGCCATCGTCGCCGGCCTCGTCGACGGCGCTCCGCGGGGGCTCAGCGTCGGGACCTTCGTGCCCGTGTCGTTGGTGCCGCCGTTGGTGGGTTTCTTCGTGGATCGGCGCTCGACGAGCTGGCCGCCCATCTCGGGGGTCGGAGCCTTCGTCGTGAGCGTCCTCAGCGCCGATCAAGCTGAGCTGTCGAGGCGGTTCGCCGTCTCGCAGACCGACAAGTTCGCCGGCGTCGCCTGGCACGAGGGTCCCTCCGGCCACCCGGTGATCGAAGGAGCCGTCGCCTGGGTGGACTGCGAGCTCGGCTCCCAGACCGATGCGGGTGACCACGTCTTCGTGCTCGGGAGGGTGCTCGACCTCGGTGTCGAGACCGGGGGCACGCCCCTGTTGCACCACCGAGGCGGTTACCGGCGGGCGCATGACCTCGATCCGTGAGCGCCGCGGGCGCGAATGGGGCAAGGCTGCCGGGCCGATTAGGGTTCGCCCCAGGAGGACGAGATGAACGACGACAGCGCACCAGCAGGGGTAGATCGGCGCAGGTTCCTTCAGCTCATGGGACTGGCCGGTGCGGGCGTCGCTCTCGGCGCCTGTGGCAGCAGTGGCGGTAGCGGGACCACGACTTCGTCGGGGGCGCCACCCTCGTCCACCGTGCCGAAGGCGCCGGCGTTCCCGATCGGGGCGGCCGCCAAGGCGACGAACAAGCCAGTGCCGGTGACGATGTGGCACTCGATGACCGAGGCGAACCTGACGACGCTCCAGAAGCTGGCGAAGCAGTTCAACTCGTCACAGTCGGACGTCAAGGTCTCGCTCGTCAACCAGTCGAGCTACACCGACACGATGACGGCCTACACGGCGGCCGCCGGGTCGAACTCTCTCCCGGACCTCGTGCAGATCGAGAACATCGACCTGCAGATCATGATCGACAGCCAGACCGTGATGCCGGCCGAGTCCGCCGTAGCTGCCGACAGCAGCTTCGACATCGCCAGCCTCCTCCCGTCGGCCGTCGAGTTCTTCAAGGTCGAGGGCGTCCTCTGGGCGATGCCCTGGAACGAGTCGACGGAGATCCTCTACTACAACCAGCACGCCTTCACGAAGGCCGGTCTCGACCCGGCGAACCCGCCGGCCACGCTAGCGGACTACAAGAGCGCTGCGGAGACGATCGTCTCCAAGGGTGTGGCCAAGTACGGCACGAGCCTGAAGCTGACGCCGTCCGAGATCGAGGACTGGACGGGCATGCAAGGCGCCCTCCTCGTCAACAACGGCAACGGCCGCACGCAGCGCGCCACCGCGGTCACCTTCGGTGGAGCGGACGGCCTGGCGCTCTTCAGCTTCTACGAGGACATGTACAAGTCCAAGCTCGCTCAGGCGACGCCGGGCAATGGAACGGGCGCCTACGACAACCTTCTCGCCATCGCGGGATATCAGGGCTCCGTCGAGACGGCCGCCATGACGAGCGACACGAGCGCCGCCCTGGGCACGGTCTTGACGGTGATCGGCACCTACCCGAAGGTGAAGCTCGGGATCGGTCCTTTGCCGGCACCGCCCGGCCCCGGAGGCGTTCCCTACGGAGGCGGCGGGCTGTTCATGGTGAAGACTTCTGCCCCCGAGAGCCAGGATGGCGCTTGGCAGTTCATCAAGTTCCTCCTCGAGCCCGGTCCCATGGCGACCTGGTCGCTCGGTAGCGGTTACATCCCCATCACGACGGCCGCCGTCACCGAACCGAACCTCGTCGCCGCCTGGGCGAAGACGCCGGTCTACAAAGTCGCCTACGAGCAGGTGCTCAACACCAAGCCGAGCGCTGCCACGGCTGGCCCTGTCGCCGGTCCGCTCAGCCAGGTGGAGACGGACATCATCAACGGGCTGACGGCTATCTCGAACGGAGCCTCGGCGGCGACGGCCCTTGCGTCGACCGTCTCAGCTTCGAACTCGGCCATCGCTTCGTACAACTCACGGGTCTAGATGGAGCCAGCCAGCGTCGAGCTCGAGCACATCGAGAAGCGCTTCGGCTCCACCGTCGCCCTGGCGGCGATCGATCTGGCGGCGGCGGCCGGCGAGTTCCTCGTGCTGCTGGGCCCCTCCGGGTGTGGCAAGTCGACGTTGCTTCGCATCGTCGCCGGTCTCGAGGTGCCTTCGGCCGGCATGGTCCGCATCGGCGGAACCGATGTCACCGCCGTTGAGCCCCGCGATCGCGACGTCGCCATGGTGTTCCAGAACTACGCCCTCTACCCCCACCTGAGCGTGCGCCGCAACATCGAATTCCCCCTGAAGGCCCGCCACGTGCCCGCGCCCGACCGTCACCGCGTCGCCGAGGAGGCGGCGGCATCGCTCCAGCTCGATGAGCTCCTCGAGCGCAAGCCCTCGCAGCTGTCCGGCGGGCAACGCCAGCGGGTGGCCCTCGCCCGAGCCATCGTTCGCCAGCCGAAAGCGTTCCTCATGGACGAGCCCTTGTCGAACCTGGACGCTCGCCTGCGAGTCGAGATGCGGGCGGAGCTCGTCGAGCTCCACCTGCGGACTGGGACGACGGTCATCTACGTCACTCACGATCAAGTCGAAGCGATGACGATGGGCGACCGCATCGCCGTCATGAGCCATGGAGTCCTCCGTCAGCTCGGCGTCCCCCAGGACGTGCACGACCGGCCGGCTGACGTCTTCGTGGCGGGCTTCATCGGCAGCCCGCCGATGAACCTGCTGCCCGGGGACGTCGTGGCCTCGAGCACGGGCGGCCCCCCCATGGCGGTCGTCTCGGGCGGGCGGGTGCCCATTGGCACCTACGAGCCCGGCAAAAGGGTCACGATCGGCATCCGGCCCGAGCATCTCGCCCTCCGTGGAGACGGGACCATCGAGGCGACCGTGAGCCTCGTCGAGTCGCTCGGTCACGAGCGCCACCTCGCCTGCCGCCTGCCGGACGGCTCACTCGTGATCGTTCGCGAGGGGGGTGCAGGAGCCGTCATGCCCATCGGGACGCCCGTGCGCCTCGGCCTCGCCGCCGGCGCCCTGGTTCACGTGTTCGACCGCGAGAGCGGGAAACGGCTCGATGTGGCTGCGTAAGGTCCGCGAGACCGCTACCGGGTACCTGTTCCTCTTCCCGGCGATCGGGCTGTTCGGGCTGTTCGTCTTCTACCCGCTCGTGAAGACCGCCTATCTCGGCTTCTACGCCCAACCGGTGTTCCCGGGCCTGCCCGCGAAGTACATGGGCTTCTCGCAGTACTCGAGCGTGCTTTCGTCCTCCGAGTTCCTCGGTGACCTTTGGCGGACGGTCCTGTTCGTCCTGTTCACGATGCCCCTGGGCATCGCCCTCGGCCTCGCCATGGCGGTGCTGGCTCACAAGAAGCTCGCCGGCATCCGGGTGTTCCGCACCATCTTCTCCTCCACCATCGCCACGTCGGTGGCTGTCGCCTCGGTGATCTTCTTCACGCTCCTCGACCCGCAGGTCGGCCTGTTCTCCTACTGGCTCGGGCAGACCGGAGGTACGGGCATCCTCGGCAGCCTCACCTGGGCGCTGCCCGCCGTCGCCGTCACCACGATCTGGTTGAACCTCGGCTTCACGTTCATCCTTATGAGCGCCGCCCTGCAGTCCGTGCCCGACGAGCTCCTCGAAGCGGCTGCCGTGGACGGTGCGAGCCCGACGGCGAGCTTTTGGCGAGTGACGTTCCCCTTGTTGTCGCCGCAGCTGTTCTTCGTCGGCGTCATCGGCATCATCAGCGGCTTCCAGGCATTCGGCCAGATCGACATCCTCACCCAGGGTGGCCCAGAGAACCACACGACGACGGTCCTCTACGACATCTACGAGAACGTCTTCGACTACAACAACTCGGGAAAGGGCGCCGTGATGGCCATCGCCCTGTTCGTGATCCTCCTCGTCCTCACGGCCCTGCAGTTCCTCGTTCTCCAGCGGAGGGTGTTCTATGCCGGCGCCGGACGCTGAATTCGCCGGCGTGCTGAGCGGCGACTGGGCATCTGTCCCCGTCGCCGCACATCGAAGCCGCCTGCGTGCTGTCCTTCGCTACGTCCTGTTGGTCGTCGTGGCTCTCGTCGTGCTCTTCCCGATCTACATGACGATCGTCACCTCGTTGCTGACGTCGCCGCAGATCGCCCACCGGCCGCCGCTGTTGTACCCGCCGAGCCCGCAGTGGTCGAACTACTCGACGGCCTTCACCACCGGGGACCTCGGCGTCTACCTGCGCAACAGTGCCATCCAGTCGGTCTCCATCACGGTCGCTGTCGTCCTCACGTCCGTGCTCGCCGCCTATGCCTTCACGTTCGTGCGTTTCCCATTCAAGCGCGTCTTGTTCGCGGTCTGTCTTGCCAGCTTGATGGTGCCGGCAGAGGTCACGATCATCCCGAACTACCAGACGATCGCCGCCTTCGGATGGCTGAACTCCTTCCCGGCGCTCATCGTGCCGTTCATGGCGAGCGGCATCGGGATCTTCTTGTTCCGCCAGTCCTTCCGCCAGCTGCCCGGCGAGCTGCGCGACGCTGCCAGGCTCGACGGCCTCGGCCATCTCACCTACCTCACGCGAGTCGTGCTGCCGCTCAGCACACCGGTGATCGGCGCCTTCGGCGTCTTCGCCTTCCTCGGGGCGTGGAACCAGTACCTGTGGCCGCTCATCGTGCAGCCGGCCGGCACGGTGCGCACGGTCCAGATCGGGCTCCGCCAGCTGGCGGGAACGAGCTTCCATGACATCGACGTACGGGCGGCCGGCACGATCCTGGCGGCGCTACCGGTCTTCATCGTGCTCCTCATCTTCCAGCGCTCGCTCGTGCGGGGCCTCACGACGGGAGCGGTGAAGGGCTGAGCGGCCGAGGAGCCCGCCGGCGGCGCCGGCGTGTCGACGTCCTGCGACTGAACCTCGTGCTCACGATGAGCAAAACCGGCGTGTTTGGTCACTTCGGGCGCAAGGTTGATCCGTGCAGGCGCCGCCCGCTCCCGCCCAGTGGCCGACGGCACGCCGGCGACCGCCCCGCCCGCCGGCTTGACTCTCCGCCGTCGAGTCGGCACACTTGGCCCTGATGAAGCGTACCTGGACCCTCCTTCTTACCTGACGGCAAGCGCCCTCACGCGCTTGCCATCACCTCCTGTGCCCGAAGGGCCAGGAGGTTTTTTGTTGGCCCGACTCGGCTCCACCGCACACCCGAATGCAACCCCCCATCCGACCCACGATCACAGGAAGGCTCCGGCGATGACTGAAGCCCCGCACGAGACGAACGAGACAGTCGTGATCTTCGACACGACCCTTCGGGACGGCGAGCAGTCCCCAGGCATCTCGCTCGACCCCGCCGAGAAGCTCGAGATCGCCGAGCAGCTCGCCCGACTCGGCGTCGACTACATCGAGGCCGGCTTCCCAGTCGCCAGCCAGGGGGACTTCGAAGCAGTGCAGGCGATAGCCCGCTCCGTGCACGGTCCTGTCATCGCCGCCCTCTCGCGCACCCAGCTGGCCGACGTGGACCGCTGCTACGAGGCACTGCGCGACGCCGAGCAGTCTCGCATCCATGTGTTCATCTCGACGAGCCCGAGCCACATGGAGCACATGTTGAAGATGACCCGGGCGCAGGTCCTCACCGAGGTCCGCCAAGGCGTCTCTCGCGCCCGGGAGCACACCGACGACGTCGAGTTCTCACCGCAGGACGCCACTCGGACGCCCCTCGATTTCATGCTTGAGGTGCTTGCCGCCTCCGTGGCGGCTGGTGCCACGACCCTCAACATCCCTGACACGGTCGGCTATGGCATCCCATGGGACTTCGGCGACCTCATCGCCCATGTCCGCAAGGAGATCGGCGGCGACTACGTCCTCTCGACGCACTGCCACAACGATCTCGGCCTCGCCGTCGCCAACAGCCTTGCCGGCGTGCAGGCAGGCGCCCGCCAGGTCGAGGTGTGCGTGAACGGGCTCGGGGAACGCGCCGGCAACGCCGCTCTCGAAGAGGTCGTCATGGCACTGCGCATCCGTCCCGACATGTTCGATGCCACCACGACCGTCCGCACCGAGGAGCTCGCCCGCACGAGCCGCCTCGTCTCCCGCCTCACCGGCTACCAGGTGCAGTGGAACAAGGCCGTCGTCGGCAAGAACGCCTTCGCCCATGAGTCAGGCATCCACCAGCATGGCGTCCTCGCCGAGCGCTCCACCTACGAGATCATCGACGCCGCCTCCGTCGGCCAGATCGGGAGCCAGATCATCCTCGGCAAGCACTCCGGCCGCCACGCCTTCTCCGAAACCCTCACAAAGCTCGGAATCACGGTGCGCGGTGACGCCCTCAACGCCGCCTTCAGCCGCTTCAAGGAGCTGGCCGACCGCAAGGTGCAGCTGACCGATGCCGACCTGGAGGCGATCGTGGCGGAGGAGCTGGGAACGGCGGTCGAGGCGGGTTTCGCGTTGGAAGTGCTCGAGGTCCACGGTGGCACCGTCGGAGTGCCGAAGGCGCGTGTCGTGGTGTCCCGCGACGGCCGCAAGTCGGAGGCGAGCGCCGAAGGTGACGGGATGATCGATGCCGCCTGCCGGGCGATCAAGGAGGCGACGGGTATCGACGCCCGACTCACGGACTTCAACGTCTCCTCGGTGACCGGGGGGATCGACGCCCTCGGGGACGTTGTCGTGCAACTCGAGTCAGATGGAATAAGAGTGTCCGGTCGTGGGCTCTCGACCGACGTCGTCGAAGCCGCCGCCCGCGCCTATCTGGCGGCGGCCAACCGGGTCGTGCGTGCACGCGCCAGCGCTGTGGCCAGCCCCCGCGCCGAGATCGGGCCGTGAGCGCCGCAAGCTGATCGCTGCACTTGCCGTGGTGGTGCTCGCACTGGCGGGCTGCAGCAGCACGCCGGCTGCCACCCGCCAGGCGACGACCACCGCAGCGCCGGCCGCCGACGGCGGCGGGACCGGCGCCCTCACGACCGGGGAGATGGCAGCGATCGTGGCAGCCACGATGGCGACGAACAACCGGGCGAACGCCTCGGCGGACGTGTCGCTCCTGCGGACCTACGAAGCCGGCTCCGCCCTTTCCATCGATGCCGCTTCGTATGTCGAGTCGGCCAAGGCGGCAAGCGCCTGCGACAACCTGCCCTTCGACATCAAGGTGCTGCAGTCGGCCGTGCTGGGCGGGCCGGGCTACCCGCGGCGCTTCGTCGTGCTCGGCAGCTCGTACGCCCTGCCCTTGCCGAAGGGCTGCACGGCGGTTACCTCATCCTGTCCGGACGCCGATTCGATCTTCGAGTTCGAGCAGTCACGTCCGGGATCTCCTTGGAAGATCGTCCTCGAACCGTCGGCCGACACCGGCAGGATCGTCGCCCTGTCGGCGGCCGGGGCGGCCGCCGTCCCCCTGACGGCGCGGGAGTCGGTCGCCGCCAGGCGCCTGCCCGCAACGATCGCCGCCACCCTTGGGAACTACGGGGCGACCGGCCACCTGGGCGCCTTGCGGGCGAGCGAGTTCACGTCTGCCTGTTGGTTGCTTCCGAACCCCCGCGCCTCCTTCGAGCAATACCTGAACAGCGGCGTCAGCGAGCAGCAGCACTACTCGTCGGCAGGCGACGAGGTGTCGGTCCGCCTCGCCGGCGGTGGGGCGCTCAGCCTGTTCACGCTTCGGTTCGTGACGACGCTTGTGCCGAACGCCGCCGGCAGCTCGATCGACTGGATCTCCGACCCCTCCGCCGAGCCGGTGACTGGGCTGCTGCCAAGCGGTCAGTACGCCCGCATTGTCGAAAGGGGCTTGCTCGAGCTGGCTGCCGAGACGAGTGGCGACGGGGGCTTCACGATCGTCGGGGCATACTCGGGCGTCACGTCGGTCGCTGGCAGGCCTGGTTCGAAACCTGCGGGCTCGGGCGGCGGGATCCTCGTCTCTGACGTCTGGCCCAAGGCTCAGCCAGCGCGGCTCAGCCGGTCTGGAGCTGCGGCAGCCAGTCCGGCCGCCCACGCTCAAAGGCGTCGATCTCGCCCAAGTGCTGGAGCGTGACGCCGATGTCGTCCAGTCCGGCGAGGAGACGGTGGCGGGCGTCATCGTCGAGACGGAAGGCAAAGGACCAGCCAAGCGACGGCACCTCGACGGTGCGCCGCTCCACGTCGACCGTGAGCTCGAGCCCGGGGTCGGCGGCGACGGCCGAAAGGAGCTGCGTGCCCGCCTCGGGGTCCACTTCTGCCGGCACGAGGCCCGAGCGAGTGGAGTTGTTGCGGAAGATGTCACCGAACCTCGGGCTCACCACGGCGCGAAACCCATAATCGACCAACGCCCACACAGCGTGCTCCCGCGACGAGCCCGTGCCGAAGTTGGGGCCGGCGACGAGGATCGTGGCGCCGGCGTACTCGGCCTGGTTGAGCACGAACGCAGGCTCGTCCCGCCACTCGGCGAACAGCCCCGCCCCGAAACCCGCCCGCTCGATGCGCTTCAGCCACTCGCTCGGGATGATTTGGTCGGTGTCGACGTCGGAGCGATCGAGCGGCACGGCCCGGCCGCTGATGACGTGCACGGGCTCCATCAGTCGAGCTCCTCCGGGGCGGCGAAGCGCCCGAGCACGGCGGTGGCGGCGGCGACAGCGGGTGACACGAGGTGAGTGCGGCCGCCGCGACCTTGCCGCCCTTCGAAGTTCCGGTTGGAGGTGGAGGCGCAGCGCTCACCGACCGAGAGCTGGTCCGGGTTCATCCCGAGGCACATCGAGCAGCCGGACTCGCGCCACTCGAAGCCGGCCGATTCGAAGATCCGGTCGAGCCCTTCGGCCTCCGCCTCGGCTTTCACGTGCCGTGAGCCGGGCACGACGAGCACTCGCAAGCCGTCCTTCACCTTGCGGCCGTCGAGGACCGCGGCCGCCGCCCGCAGGTCCTCGATACGCGAATTCGTGCACGATCCGATGAAGACCGTGTCGACCTCGATGTCGCGGATGGCCGTGCCCGCCTTGAGACCCATGTAGACGAGTGCCCGCTGGGCGGCTTCCTGCTCGGCTGCCGTGGGGAGATCCTCCGGGTGCGGGACGGCGCCGTCGATGGCCACGACCTGCGCTGGGTTGGTGCCCCAGGACACGAACGGGCGGAGGACGGCTCCGTCGAGGTGCACCTCAGTGTCGAAGCTGGCGTCGTCATCGGTCCGCAGCGAGCGCCAGACGTCGAGCGCCCGCTCCCAGTCTCGGCCCTTTGGCGCCTGCGGGCGTCCCTCCACATAGGTGAAGGTGGTGTCGTCCGGGGCCACCATGCCGGCGCGAGCACCCGCCTCGATGGACATGTTGCACACCGTCATGCGCCCCTCCATCGAGAGGGACGTGATGGCCGAGCCGCGGTACTCGACGACGTGGCCGACACCGCCCGTCGTACCGAGGCGGCCGACGATGGCGAGCACGAGGTCTTTGGCGGTCACGCCCGCCGGCAACTCGCCCTCGACGGTGACCGACATCATCTTTGGGCGTTTCTGCGGCAACGTCTGGCTGGCGAGGACGTGCTCGACCTCGGAGGTCCCGATCCCGAAAGCGAGGGCGCCGAAAGCCCCGTGGGTGGACGTGTGGCTGTCACCGCAGACGATGGTCATGCCCGGCTGGGTGAGCCCTTGCTCCGGGCCGATGACGTGCACGATGCCCTGGTTCTCGTGACCCATGGGCCAGCACGTGATCCCGAACTCCCGGCAGTTCTCCTCCAGCGCCTCGAGCTGCCGCCGCGAGACGGGGTCGGCGACACGTCCGTCGGCGGGCATCGTCGTGGGGACGTTGTGGTCGGCCGTCGCCACCGTGAGGTCGGGGCGGCGGACCCTGCGACCGGCCAGCCGCAGACCGTCGAAGGCCTGTGGCGAGGTCACCTCGTGGATGAGGTGCAGGTCTATATAGAGAAGATCCGGCTCGCTGGCGTCGCCGCGGCGAACGACATGGCGATCCCAGATCTTCTCGGCGAGGGTCGGCATCAGCCTCCGATGGAGACGATCTCGGCGGAGAGGGATCCGCTGGGTGCTTCGTACTCGACGCGCTCGCCCGGCTTGCGACCGATCAGCGCCTTGCCGAGCGGTGATCCCGGTGAGATGACGGCGACGCCTTCGCGTCGTTCCTCGATCGAGCCGACGAGGTAGCGCTCGGTGTCCTCGTCGCCCTCGTAGCGGATCTCGACGACGACGCCGGGGTTGACGACCCCCTGCTGGCCGACCGCCTCGTCGACGATGACGGCGTCCCCGAGCATCGCCTGCAGCTGGCGGATGCGGGACTCCATCTTTCCTTGGGAGTCCTTGGCGGCGTGGTAGTCCCCGTTCTCTGAGAGATCCCCGAGCATGCGGGCCGCCTCGATCTGGCGGGCTATCTCCACGCGACCGCGAGTCGTGAGGTCCTCGAGCTCGGCGACAAGGCGCGCATGGGTTTCTGCGGTCAGTTGCGTCTCGCTCATCGCCATCAAGGCTAGTGCCGTCGGTTGCGACCCGGCCCCAGTCCCGGCGGCAGGCACCCATGTCGGTGTCGAGCGATGGCCAGGTTGACGGGAGGCTATCGCCCGGTCAGACTTTGAGGGATGAACCGGGCTGTGACCTCGACCGACTTCGGGGTCGTAATTCCCACCTAGACGCGCCTTCCCCGAGCGCGTCCAAGGCCGTCCACCCGGTGGGCGGCCTTTTGCTTTGCCGAAGCCACCCTGTGAAGAAAGAGCCACTGAGACGTGAGCGAGAACGAGAGTCGAGGCCACGAGGAGAGCGATGAGCCCACTCGCCGTCACCGCGTGGCCGTCATCGGCGGCGACGGCATCGGGCCCGAGGTGCTGGCGGAGGCGCTCAAGGTGGTGGCAGCTGCGGGCGTCGAGCTCGCCGCGACCCACTACGAGCTGGGCGCCGACCACTACCTGGCAACGGGTGAGGTGCTGCCCGATGAGACGCTGGAGCAGCTCAGGACGGCGGACGCCATCCTCCTCGGCGCCGTCGGGCCGCCCATCGGCTCCACGGCAGTGCCTTCGGGGCTGTTGGAACGTGGGTTGTTGTTGAGGATGCGCTTCGAGCTCGACCTCTACGTCAATCTTCGACCCTTCATCGGAACCCCGAGCTCGATCGCCCCGGCGGCCGATTTCGCCGTCGTGCGCGAGAACACCGAGGGGCCGTATGCGGGCGAGGGGGGATGGCTGCGCAAGGGCACGCCGTACGAGGTGGCGACGCAAGGCTCTGTCAACACTCGACACGGCGTCGAGCGCTGCGTGCGCTTTGCCTTCGAGCTGGCCCAGTCGCGTAGTCGGCGCCACCTCACCCTCGTGCACAAGACGAATGTGCTCCAGTTCGCCGGCGACCTCTGGTCGAGGACCTTCGCAGCGGTGGCGAGCGAGCACCCCGACGTCGAGACCGCCTATCAGCACGTCGACGCTGCCTGCATCCACCTTGTCGAACGGGCTGACGGCTACGGCGTCGTCGTCACCGACAACCTCTTCGGCGACATCCTCACAGACCTCGCCGGTGCCTTGACCGGCGGCATCGGGCTTGCCGCCTCCGCCAACCTGAACCCCGCCCGCACCGGGCCGTCCCTCTTCGAGCCGGTGCACGGGGCAGCCCACGACATCGCCGGCACCGGCGCGGCCAACCCGCTCGCCGCCATCGCCTCGGCGGCGATGATGCTGGACTACCTGGGCGAGCTTGATGCCGCCGAACGAGTCGAAAAAGCCGTGCGTGGCCTGCAGGCCGACACGGGGTACTGGAGCAAGCCGTGGAGCACCGCCAGCGTGGGCGATGCCGTTGCAGAGAGGTTGTGATCATGCCACTGACACCGACTGAGAAGATCTGGATGGACGGCGAGCTCGTCGACTGGGATCAGGCGAAGATTCACGTGCTGACGCACAGCCTGCACTACGGGCTCGGCGTCTTCGAGGGCATCCGGGCGTACGCGACCTCACAAGGGCCGGCTGTCTTCCGTCTCACCGACCACATCGCCCGGCTCTTCAGCGGCGCCCACATCCTCGGGATGAAGATGCCCTTCAGCCCGGAGGAGATGGTCGAGGCGGTGAAGACCGTCGTGCGGGTGAACGGTCTCGACGCCTGCTACATCCGGCCGATCGCCTACCTCGGCTACGGCGAGATGGGCCTCAACCCGATGCTCTGCTCGGTGAACGTCTCCGTCGCCTGCTGGCCGTGGGGCGCCTACCTCGGCGACGAGGGCATCGCCAACGGCGTCCGCTTGAAAGTGTCGTCGTGGGCCCGCCATGACAGCCGCGCCATGCCGACGGCGGCCAAGAGCACCGGCATGTACATCAACTCGTCGCTTGCCAAGGTGGAGGCCGTCATGGCCGGCTACGACGAAGCCGTCATGCTCACGACGGACGGTCAAGTGTCCGAGGGAACGGGCGAGAACATCTTCGTGGTGCGCCACGGCCGCATCCTCACGCCGCCGGCCTCGAGCGTCGGCGCCCTCGAGGGCATCACGTCCGACTCGGTGCGCACGATCGCCGGCGATCTCGGCTACGAGGTGGCGGAGGCCCACCTGCGGCGGACGGATCTGTACATGGCGGACGAGGCCTGGCTGACGGGAACCGCTGCCGAGGTCGTGCCCGTGACCTCGGTCGACGACCGCATCGTGGGCTCCGGGAAACCCGGCCCCATCACAAAGGCCATCCAGGAGCAGTTCTTCCAGGCGGTGCGCGGCCAGATCGACCGGTACAAAGACTGGGTGGAACATGTCAGCTGACGCCGGCGACGTATCCGGCGAGGCAGTCCCCGGTCCGCACACTCACGGCCACGGCGGCGAAGCGCACTCGCACGGTCACGTGCCCGGCCTGCCCGACGCCGTCCACGTCTACGACACGACCCTGCGGGATGGCACCCAGCAAGAGGGCATGTCCCTCACCGTCGAGGACAAGATGCGCGTGGCCGAACAGCTCGACCACCTCGGCGTCGCCTTCATCGAAGGCGGCTGGCCAGGCGCCAACCCGAAGGACGAGGAGTTCTTTCGCCGCGCCCGCACGGAGCTGCACCTCGGTCACGCCACGCTCGTTGCCTTCGGGTCGACGCGCCGGCCCGGCATCGCTGCCTCCGCCGACGACGTGTTGCGCCACCTCGCCAACGCTGGGACATCGGCCGTCTGCATCGTGGCGAAGTCGTCGGATCTGCACGTCACCGAAGCGCTGCGCACGAGTCTCGAAGAGGCGGTGGCGATGGCGGCGGACTCGGTGGCGTTCCTGCGATCGGCCGGGCTGCGGGTGTTCTTCGACGCCGAGCACTTCTTCGACGGGTACCGCCGAGACCCCGACTTCGCCCTCCGGGTCGTGTCGGCCGCCGAGCAGGCCGGCGCCGAGGCGCTCGTGCTGTGCGACACGAACGGCGGGACGCTGCCGGACGAGGTCGAGCACATCGTCGCCGAGGTCCGCCAGCGCACCTCGGCCGAGCTCGGCGGTCACTTTCACAACGATGCGGGCTGCGCCGTTGCCAACACGCTGGCGGCCGTCCGCCAGGGGGCGACCCAGGTGCAGGGGTGCGTGAACGGCTACGGCGAGCGAGCCGGCAACGCCGACCTCTCGGCCATGATCGCAAATCTCAGCCTGAAGATGGGCGTGCGCACGATCCCGCCTGACCGGCTCGAGCGCTTGACGGCGGTGGCGCATCATGTCGCCGAGCTCGTCAACCTCACCCTCGATCCGCAGCGGCCCTACGTTGGGACGGCGGCTTTCGCCCACAAGGCGGGGCTGCACACGAGTGCCCTCATCCGGCGCTCCGACGCCTACGAGCACATCCAGCCCGATCTGGTCGGCAACGGGACCCGCGTCGTCGTGAGCGAGCTGGCCGGCCGTTCGACCCTGCAGATGAAGGCGGCTCAGCTCGGGCTCTCGCTCGACTCACCGGCGCTGCAGCGCGTGCTCGACACGCTGAAGCGCCTCGAGCACGCCGGCTACCACTTCGAAGCGGCCGACGGCTCACTTGAGCTGCTCATGCGGGCGGCCTCGGGCGCCACCGAAGCGCTCGACGCCTTCCGGATCGAGTCCTACCGCGTCATCACTGACTGGCGGGCGACCCCGGCCGGCGCCGAGCGAGATGCCGACCGCCTCGTCCACCCCTGGGCGTCGGCGGGTGAGCTGACGACCGAGGCGACCGTGAAGGTCCACGTCGGCGACGAGCGCATCGTTGCGACGGCGGAAGGCAACGGCCCAGTGAACGCTCTCGACGCCGCCCTGCGCATGGCCGTCGAACCGCACTTCGCGGCGTTGCAGAACGTCCACCTGACCGACTACCGCGTCCGCGTGCTCTCCAGCGAGCAGGCGACGGGCGCCGTCACGCGGGTGCTGCTCGACACGTCCGACGCCGACGGCACCTGGTCCACGATCGGGGTGTCGGAGAACATCATCGAGGCCTCGTGGCAGGCGCTCGTCGACTCGGTCGTGTTCGCCCTCGTGCGGGCGGCCGCCGCCGATCCGAGCCGGCGGCGAGCTGAGGGCGACCACAGTTCTCCGAGTAGTCCCCCTGCTGAGATGGCGATTCTTCTCGGTGAGGGTGACGCCGCTACCATCGCCGTCGCCGAGGTCGAAGCGATCTGAGCTCGGCTGTTGGTTCGCCGACGACGAAACGAGCCCGATGACGCAACCGAAGTTCGCCCCTGTCACCGACCGAGCAGAGGTCCGCGAGGCCTACAAGCTGCCCGGGGCAGGCGAGTGGTACTCTCACCGGCCGGCCGACTACCGGCCGCAACCGCACTCGAGGCACCGGCCGAACACGGGCATCCCCGGCCCCGACCAGGGCTACGCCCTCTTGCTCGCCGAGCGGTTGCGCGACCGGTTGCGCCTGACCGATCTCGAACACATCGACGACGTCCTCGCCGGCGCCGTCGCCGTCGCCCTCCGACGGGCCTCGATGGTCGGGCGGGCGCCCGTGCTGCAGGACATCGAGCTGGCGCTCCACCTCTTCGGGTACCTCGAAGGCGCCCCGGAGGAGCTCGTGGAGGCCCGCGAGCGGCTCTTTGCCGGCATCGCCCACGACTACTGGCAGCAGCGCGACCTTGCGGACCTCATCCCAGAGCCCAGCCTCCGCCTCTCGCCGGCGGGGGTGAGCGAGGCGATGAGGTCGGATCCGAACCTCTGGCGGGTCCTGACCGGCTTGCCCGGCTGAGAGCGGTCCG
>Ga0187883_10000157_pt1 | contig 47497 bp, 47 predicted proteins | sample June2016WEW_20_1_2_FD_132966 | JGI IMG/M metagenome (GOLD analysis project Ga0187883, IMG submission 132966) | Peatland microbial communities from SPRUCE experiment site at the Marcell Experimental Forest, Minnesota, USA - June2016WEW_20_10 | ecosystem: Environmental > Terrestrial > Soil >...
ATTGTGTCGTGTTATGCTCGCTCAAACGAAAGCCTCTTGTTTGGTGAAAAACTGCGTCGACAACAGCTTTTTACCATGAAGAGGCTTTTCGTGTTTCTGAATTCACGAATTTTTCAGGCTAGCGATCTCGGAAAAAGTTATCCTTGCTCCTTGGGCCTTTCCGCCAGAGACTCCCTCAGTTCCAGCTTTTGTTTCTTTCGCATATCGTGAAGGGTTTGCCACTGATTGTCTGAGAGAATCGGCTTCAGCTTCGCATCTGACGAGCGCACGATCTTTTCAAGCCTGTTTAGCTTGTCTTCCCTCGAAAGCACAGGATTGGCGGTGATTTGTCCTGCTTCTCCCGCCTCCTGTTCCAGGATTGGCTTAATCTTTGCCTGCTGAACTGGAGTAAGATTCAACTTTTCAGAAAGATGCGCGAGCTTCTGGCTGAAATACTCACCCGGTGCCCGAGACCAGTCAAGGCCTGTCTTGGCTGGGAGATCTTCGCGACTCAGGATGGGCATTTCGGAGGTTGTACCTAACTTTGTGAAGGTGATCGACTTGCTTCCGACCATAACTACCACGTTCATACCTACCACATACTCCACGACGGTGGCGCCGCTCGGTGGTGTGAATAACGCCACATAGACGGTGTTACCGATTTGCAGAGAGACGTCATACTGGGCTGCTGCGCGGCCGGTGTTCTCAGCATCTTTCTGGTGGACGTTCACCGCCGTGATGGTGGCGACCTGAGGGTTGGATGAAAACGTTTGACAAACAAGTGGAAGAGTTATCAAGCACACGAACAATACGCAGAACCTTCGGCCCATAGATAAGGCAAGCGCCGCCACGTTGTCACAGGCCTGCTCGCTTTTCCAATCAAGCGGGATGGTCGCGACTGTGGCGGCGAGGATGTAGTGGGGTCCGATCGCGAATGCGGTTCTTGGTTGGAAGGACGGAGCATCGAGGTGTGAAGTGAAGCACATGTTTGGTTGGCTCGTTTCAGGTTAGGTGCAGAATGACCGAGTTGGCGTCCACAGAAAACTGTCAGTTCTGTCAGTGCGAGCGTCCCTGGCAGATTATGTAACATCCATACGGAAGATATCGCGCTCTGAGGCCACACGCACTTCCAGATCAGCATTCTCTCTGCGCCGGAACATCATTTTCGGCGCCAAGGGTACACGTGAGTTCTTGGCACAATCACAAGTCTGAACCACAAGATGACGTTCCAGGACATGGTCTCCTCAACGCTGGGCCTGCATCCGGCATGCCGCTCCGCTCGGACTTCGCTTCTCTGATTGCTGACTGGTCGAGAGTACGGTTATTGGAGGGCCTATCCAAGCCGGAGCAGAACTCCATCTTGGCGGCTGCTTCAAACCGGCGATTTTCCCGTCACTCAGTGGTGACAAATCAAGAAGATCCGGCAGATCGATTGTTCCTACTGATCAAAGGCTCTGCTCGTTATTTCTTTATCACGCCTCAGGGCCGGAAGGTATACCTGCTTTGGCTTGTGCCCGGAGAGATATTCGGCGGTGCGAGTCTCTTGGCGAAACGCTCCGATTTTCTCGTTAGCACGGAGATCGTGAAGGACAGTTGCGTGCTCGTATGGGAACGCAAAACAATACGAAGTCTTGCCACGCGATATCCAAGGTTGCTTGAGAATGGGCTGGCGATTGCGACCGATTACCTGACATGGTATTTGGCCAGCCACTTGAGCCTGCTTTGCCACACCGCTCACCAACGGCTTGCCCATGTGCTGGTTAGTCTAGCCAATGGTATTGGCCGTAGATGTCCGAATGGAATACAACTCGATATCACCAATGAGCAGTTAGCCAATACGGCAAACATTACGCTATTCACGGCAAGCCGGCTGCTGAGCGAATGGCAACGAGTTGGTGCTGTGGCAAAGGGCAGAGGCAGAGTCGTGCTCCTTTGCCCGGAGCGGCTTTTCCTCTCTTAGTTTTGCACGCCCCGATTTCCGTTATGTCACATTCTTTTTACCGTTCTCGTCAACCAGATACTTGTGCTACGACCTGCGCAACCATTCGTTGTAGATCCGATTTCGGACCTCTTGACCCAGAAAGCTGAAAAGTCAGGAGAGGTCAAATCATTTCTCTCGCCGTCAGCCGAAGGCGCGCCTGGGCCTCATCTTATGTTCGCGCGTGTTATTCAACACCACGCGTTGCACCTGCTCAGTCCTGGCTGTCATCTTTGACAGTTTCCGATGCGCTGAACCCGGTTCGAAGATATTTCTGTCTGCGGGAACGTATCTATCGAGAAGGACCGGCATAGGTATCTTCAGCACGAGGTTGTCCAGGATGCGCAGCGCAGTTCAGGTCTCGCCCGTCGCATCGCATGCTGACCGGACGGCACTGTTGCGCGTTCTTCAAGGGTTCAGGGGGCACGTTGCTCCCCTCAACCGAAACAATCACGGGCTGAAGGAAGCCAGCGCAATCAAACACCGAATATTTGTGGGATGTTGGTTGTCAGTGCTCTTCGTCCTCGGTGGTCCCGCGCTCGCACAGCAGTCAAGCAAAAGCGTTCCAGATCCCGTGCTGCAGGGTGCTCCGATGTTAGAACAGGTGTCCGACAATCATCTGTTGGCAACGCATTCCCTGGCGCCACCCTGGAGAACAGAGCTGCCCCGGATCGACACCAGAAATGTCGGTTCCCCAAACCCAGCTGCTTGTGCAATTAATATTGCTGATCCTGCCGATAGCGCCTGGCAAACTGAATGGGCTACAGGCAAGAAACAGGCTGTTGTTTTCGAACAGCACATGATCCTGATCACGGAACCGGCCATCACCGAGTATTTGAATCATCTGGAACAGGCCATCGTACGCCATTCCCATTTGCGCGGCTGCTTCGTAGTCAAACTTGTCAACGATGGCGAAACCAATGCGTACTCTTTGCCTGGAGGGTTTCTGTATGTGACTACCGGACTGATCCTCAATTCTGCTAACGAAGCCGAACTGGTTGGCGCACTAGCCCATGAAACAGGACACGTAACGGCACGGCACCTCACCAAAATCGACGCCCGAAGACGAATCTGGAGGCGACTCTCCTTAGCCGCGGGGCCCGCAGGATATGCGCTTCGTTGGAAACTCGGCTTTCTTTTGACGCAGAAGCTGTTGCGCAATGCTGAATTTGAGGCAGATCGTTTGGCACTCAAGTACCTGTCTGCCTCCGGGTATGACCCGATTGAGATTGCGCACCTTCTTCAGGATGCATTCGCGCAGGAAGGAAAACCAGCATCATTCTTCACTCGGCTCTTCGATGAGCATCCCTCGATTGATACGCGGATAAAGCGGGTGACGCAAGCCACCGGTCGTTATCCTCAATCCGAGACGGGCTATGTAGTAGACACGAGCGAATTCCACGAGGTAAAGAGGCATCTTGCTGATGTGTTGGGGGTGACAAACTCGGACTTGTGCCCCGAAAGGAAAGGCTAGCTGTGGAGGCGCATAGTGGTTGGCATAAGAACCCAATTGGCTGTCACTTTTGCCAGTAGCGGTGACGGTGCTCTGAACCTAAGTTGATGCGAGCGCGGGCTCTTGCAACCTTCGCGCTCGGCCGCTATCTCGTCACAGATAGTCTCGCATCGAACGAACAGAAAGGAGTTCATGATGTTGAACGTTGGAATCAGGGACAACCGCGACACCGTGACGCAATTGCGTGCCACACTGTGGCGCTGTGGCGGATGCAACGTGTATATATCGATTCATTCACGGAACATCGTGGACGAGGCGTCTTGCCCAGTCTGTGGTGACCTACCGCTGGAGCTCTGCGGAACCTTCGATAGCATTCTAGGTCTTCAGTTCGCTGATGCCTGAGCCCTTTGGCAGCACCCGAGTCTTGATCAGCATGCCGCGATATCAGTCTCCTGTGGCTGAAACATCTGTCGGCCACTGGTCGTAGGTGCGCCGCCAAGTTTTATCCGGGTTATATCGTTCCATGTTCTTGACGATATTGAGCGAGTCAGGTCCCAGGTCCTTCTCGTAGACCATCCCGTCGTAGCTGACCATGAAGGTCTTGACCCCGGTCACTCGGTATTCGGCCGGCACCGCAACCAGTGCGAACCCACCGATCATGACTCCTTCGATCACATAATCGAGTTGTCCCAGCGGCGCGGCGGGCCCCTGTCCCTTCAAAACCTTGAAATAATACCCGTGGTATCCAGAGGGCTGGTTGGGTGAGTAGCCTTCCTGGATAGCTCGAGCAATGGCCTCGCTTATGGGTCCACCCGGCGTGCCATCTTCGCTCTGCCAGTACAGACCATCGCGTTTTCCGGGAGTGCTGATGACCTTCTGTGCATACTGATTCACTCCTGAATTGTCGTGAACTTCTGAGGCATATTCTTTCTGCGCCTCCACAAAACCGCGGCAGATCTGGAGGGCGTCGAGCTCGTTGGCCCCAATGCGCCGGAAAAGAATCTCATCCCGCCCTTCTTTGGGGTTGAAACGCCACTTTCCACTTTGTTTGATGATCGGAACCGGGAAAGGCCAATCGTCAGTGCCGACTGAGAGAATGGCTCGGGTTTTGTTCTTCGCGTCTATGGTTACGACATTCTTTTCGTTGGCCTTCGCCGTGAAAGCGGCAGCATTGCCTTTGTCGCGAACCGGGTCCGCCGAAGAAATGAAATCCTTTCCGTCCGGGCCGAAGATCTCAAGCAGTTCGGAAATGTCATAACTGGCCGCTGCCTGGATCAACGCTTCGGCGGCCTGTTGAGGAGTGTCAAACGCCCTTTGCGTCTGCGCTGAGGGCGCATCTGCTCGCTGTGTCGACTGTGCATGCAGAGGGGGCGCCAGAACACACGATAAGATGGCGACGAAGAGCACCGACAGAGTGTTCCATGCGATAGAGCTAGATGGTCTTAATTTCACGCGTTCCTCCTTAGTCATGGCTTACTCATCTGCGCCGCCCGCCGCCGCCCCGAGAACCGCTGCCCATGCTGGATGAGCCGCGTGCACTGCTGCTCCGGGCGCTGCTTCCGGAGCCTCCGCCGAATGCGCTGGTGCCACCAGAACCACCGCCACCGGAAACGCTGCGGTTGCCGACACGGTCCCCGCCTCCGCCACGATTCGAACTCGCGTTGCCAGCTCCCGCGCCACGGTTAGCGGTGCCGGCATCTCCGCCTCCAGTACTGCGGTCGCGAGCGCTTGCCTGTTGGCGGCCGCCCGAAGCACTGCGGTCGCTGGTGCTTGCCTGCTGCCGGTCGCCACGCTGACTCTGGTTCTGTCGCGCCCTGTCTTGCCGACTGGCCGTGGAATCTCCTCGAGCTGAACCACCATATTTGTTGGCTGTAGCCCTGTTTGAATAGGGAGCGCCTCCGCGGTGCTGCGGATTATGTTGCCAGGTGTTGCCGCCACCCGTCCGATTCGAGACGTTCTGCCTGTTGGAGTTCTTTACGAAGTTGTTGTTGTGATTGATGTAGACATTGTTGTTGCCGCCGCCCCAGTTGCTGTTATAGCCCCAGCCGCCGCCCCAGGCTGCTCCCATTGCGAGCCCAACGCCAAACGAAATCGCCATACCCGCGGCGTAATACCCGGGTGGCGGATAAGCAATAGGCGGATACGGATAAGCCAATGCTCCGTATACCACGGTCGGGTTATAACTGGGAACATAAATAACTTCAGGACTGGCCTGTTCGATCACGATGACCTGCTGGCTCTCGACTACCTTGGTTTCCACTTTCTGCTGTTCAGAGGACTTTAAGTTTCCCCCGTCCTTCGCTTTCTTACGCATCCGTTGCACCGCGTCCATCACGTCACTTTGCTGTGCAAGAAATGCGTTGCCCAGGTCCGTTGTCCACTTGATGTTTTCGGCCATTTGTTTGACCACATCCGGAAGCGCCGCCATGGCTTGGATGCTCGGATCCCAATCCTGCTTTTTCACCGCATCCGCCAGGGCCTGGTCTCTTAGGTTTTTGTTCTTCTCCAACCATTGCTGCAACTGGATGATTTCCAGAGGATAGGTGGAAGCCACTAGCGTCTGGCTTAACATGGGGTCAGGATAGAGCGCGATTGGAGCCACCAGAGAATCGAGCTGTTCCGCGGGGATAAGTGCCGCTTCCCCGTCGGCGGCGGCGGCCTGCAGTGGCGCTGGCCTGGCCAGCAAACTCATGTCACCGGGAACAAGTACCAGCGAACAAATGATGGCCGCGAGGTTTCGAATGGTCTGGATCGGGAATCCCGATCGAGAGGCTCTCGGTTTCATAACGAATGTCCCTTCCTATGGACCGCAGCAGCTCCATTCCAACCGCGCCAAGCGCTGCAAGCTACTCGCAGATGGCATTCGGTACGATCGTTGGTGAACTTCATGTACGTTCCTACTGAGTTGCTGATGCTTTGGAATGTGGGCCGGGCATTCGCTCGGTCGGCCCAAACTTCATCTTTCAGGTCAACCTCATCAAGCTCCGGTTTTGCGCCCAGCGACTGGTTGGCGAGGTCCGTCCGCTCTCCGGATCTCTCCAGAATGATCATCCGCCGCGAAGGAAGGTGCGACTGCCAAAATTGACAGTTTCGTTCGTGAGCGGATGGCAGTCTGAATAGCTACCAGGTGACTGAGAGTTGGGCTGCCAACTACCGCGAACAAGCCGCACACAATCTCAGATTGGCGTCTACAGCAGCCTCTGCGGAGGGTGACCGGAATGCTCTTCAATTACTCACGAATGAGTTTGAAGCCGTGCGCGTATGGAGCGACAAACTGGGCACGAACGTTGGGAAGTACTAGTTTTCGGGATGATCCCTCCTGCCACTGAGCGCTCGGCCAGGTTACCTGATCGAATGTCCACGAGCATCCATGCCCGCGGAGTCTCCCTTGAAACGATCTAACGCCCTTTTATCCTCGGCGTTGGCCTGCGCCTGTGACTCCTGTCGTGCCTGAGCGGTCTGCCGAGACCGCCACAACGAGACACTGGCAGAAACGACAGTTCCCGAAGATGCAGACCCCGTGAGAGAAGTCAAAAGAGAAGGCTGACAGACGCGCAGTTGGACTCACAGGATCGCCTCAACAACGGGAGATCTCCATGCGATCGTCTTCCGTCAAGTGAGCTGTTCCGGAGTTGTGTCTTGAGCTCCACGAAGTTCATCCACACTTGGGACGGCGGTTGAAGTAAGGAGAAATCCCCAATGAGCGCAACTTTTGTTGAAACGACAACAATGCAGGTGGGCGTGTCTGTCTGGCCTCGATACCCTACCCTGTACGAGATCAACACCTGGATCTGGCTTTCTGAACTTAGCCAGAAATATGGAAAGAATATTCGCTTGTCTTCGGTACCTTCAGCCGAATGGGACGTCATTGCTGCTTACGGCTTCGATGCAGTTTGGTTGATGGGAGTTTGGGAGCGGAGTCCAGCGGGTATTGCGATTGCCAATCATAACAAGAATTTGCTCGACGATTTTCAGCGAGCACTTCCTGACTTTTGTCCCGACGATAACGTAGGATCACCCTTTTGCGTGCGCCGCTACGTGGTAGATCGGCACCTTGGAGGCCCTGAAGGTCTGGCCATTGCTCGCCGGGAGCTTTCGCAACGTGGCATGAACTTGATCCTGGACCTTGTGCCCAACCATGTGGCACCGGATCACCCGTGGGTCGCTGAGAACCCAGAGTACTTCATCCGAGGCAACGCCGAGGACGCCACGGATGACCCGGCCTCCTATGTCGATATAGGTGGAGCAATTTGCGCCTGCGGAAGGGACCCTTACTTTCCAGCTTGGCCAGACGTCCTGCAGCTGAACGCCTTTGACCCGTGTCTTCGACGAGCCGTGATTGAGACCGTATCAAGAATTGCCCAACAGTGCGACGGCGTGCGCTGTGACATGGCGATGCTTCTCCTGAACTCGATTTTCGAACGTACATGGGGTGGCCGGACTGGACCGCGGCCCGCAACAGAGTATTGGGTTGACGTGATTTCCGCGATTAAGCGCAAGTATCCGAGGTTCCTCTTTATCGCGGAAGCTTACTGGGATTTAGAATGGGAACTCCAACAGCAGGGTTTCGACTTCTGCTATGACAAGAAGCTGTACGATCACCTCGAGCACAGTAATGCTGAGAGCATCCGCCTCCATCTCTGTGCTGATCTCGCGTACCAAGGAAAACTACTTCGTTTCATCGAGAACCACGACGAGCCACGGGCCGCAGCGACCTTTTCACCCGCGAAGGAGCGGGTGATTGCACTGACCATCGCTACCCTTCCCGGAACAAAACTTTTTCATGAAGGGCAGTTTGAGGGACGCAAGGTTAGGCTACCCGTGTTCTTGGGCAGGCGGCCCGATGAGACGGTCGATCGGGACCTGCACGAGTTCTACTCGAAGCTTCTAAAAGCCGTCACTCAGCCCGTTTTTCGTGCGGGCCACTGGAGTCTGTGCGACCGAACAGGTTGGCCGGATAACACGAGTTTTCAGAGTCTGGTGGCCTGGACGTGGGTACACCACGACCAGCGATATCTGATCGCAGTCAATCTCAGCGACCGTTCTGTGCAAGCCCAGGTTCAAACGCGATGGGCTGATGCTGCTGGCGCAAAGTGGCATTTGATTGACGTCTTATCAGGTGCGACCTACGAACGCGACGGAGATGAAATGGTGTCGCCGGGCCTCTATGTAGAACTTGGACCCTGGAACTTCCATCTCTTCCAGTGTCTGCGCACGAACAGTCGCTAGGTGAATCGTGAAACAAAAAGCAAACGCGCCCAAGATTGGGGACACACACAGAGGAGAAACCAGTGAAATCGAGACTAAAGCCTCCAATTGCATATATCGAAACTAAAGAGCAAAAACGTCTCAACGAAGCCCGTGAGACGGGTATCCCATGGAAAAAGTGGGGGCCATATCTCAGTGAACGCCAGTGGGGAACGGTTCGCGAAGACTACAGCCAGGACGGCAATGCGTGGGACTACTTCAACCATGACCAGAGCCGCTCCCGCGCCTACCGCTGGGGCGAAGATGGCCTGGCCGGTATCTCCGACGACAAGCAACAACTTTGTTTTGCGATTGCCCTCTGGAATGGTCGTGATTCAATCCTGAAAGAGCGTTTGTTCGGCCTCACCAACAGCGAGGGTAATCACGGCGAGGATGTAAAGGAATATTACTTCTATTTAGACAGCACCCCGACCCACTCCTACATGAAGTACCTGTACAAGTATCCGCAGCAGGAATTCCCCTATCGCAACCTGGTAGAAACGAACCAGCGGCGGTCGCGGGAAGAGTTCGAGTATGAGTTGCTGGACACCGGGGTATTTGATGCCGACCGGTATTTCGACGTATTCGTGGAATATGCCAAAGCAGATCCGGAGGACCTGCTCATCCGCGTCTCGGTGCACAACCGGGGTCCCCAAACGGCAGAGCTTCATTTGCTTCCCACGCTCTGGTTTCGCAATACTTGGTCCTGGGAAAAAGAAGCAAGCAGGCCCGCGCTGCTTCAGGTTGCGGAGGGAACGATTCTGGCCTCGCATGGCTTGCTCGGCGAACGCACATTGCAGTGCGAAGAAGGTCCGGAACTGCTATTCACGGAAAATGAGACCAATGCCCGTCGCCTGTGGGGACAGTCGAACCCATCACCGTATGTGAAAGACGCATTCCACGATTACGTAGTCTCAGGCAAGCGGGAGGCTGTGAATCCGTCCAAAGCGGGCACGAAAGCGGCCGCACATTACCGCCTGGAAGTGCCCACTGGGGGCAGTAAGGTCGTGCGGTTACGACTGAGTGCGAAACCGTTAGCCTACCCATTCGATACATTCAACGAGACTTTCGCGGCGCGTCTTGCTGATGCGGACGAATTCTACGATCGCATCACTCCGCATTCGTTGAGCGAGGACGAACGTCGCGTGCACCGTCAGGCGCTGGCCGGAATGCTGTGGAGCAAGCAGTATTACTACTTCGATTTGGACAAGTGGCTGGAGGAGCATGAAGCCCATCCCCTTACAGGCACTACTCATCGCAATATGCGGAATACCGAGTGGTTCCACATGCTGAACAGCGACATCATCTCCATGCCCGACAAGTGGGAGTATCCCTGGTATGCCGCATGGGATCTGGCTTTTCACACGATCGCGCTCTCGCTCGTGGATTTCGACTTCGCCAAAGAGCAACTCCTGCTCATGTTGCGGAATCTCTATGCCCACCCCAACGGCCAGATTCCGGCCTACGAGTGGAACTTCAGTGACGTGAATCCGCCGGTGCATGCCTGGGCCACGTTGTTTCTTTACGCCATTGAAAAGGAGCTGGGCCGAACGGACCTGCGCTTCCTGGAGCGTTCCTTTCAGGGTCTGATGTTGAATTTCAACTGGTGGGTCAACCGAAAAGATCCGCAAGGAAAGAACGTATTCGCCGGAGGATTTCTCGGGCTGGACAATATTGGGGTGTTCGATCGCAGCGCCCAACTCCCGACGGGCGGTCATCTGGATCAAGCCGACGGTACGGCATGGATGGCGTTCTACTGCCAGAATATGCTGGAGATAGCACTGATTTTGACCGAGTACGACTCCATGTATGAGGATATCGCTTTCCGGTTCCTGGAGCAGTTCCTCTGGATCACGTATGCGATGGATCGGATCGGGGAGAACCACGACCAGATGTGGGATGCCCAGGAGGGCTTCTTCTATGACCTGCTCCATTTTCCGAATGGCGATACTATGCGGCTGAAAGTCCGGTCGCTGGTGGGATTACTGCCACTTTGCGCGTCGACCGTGTTTGAAGCGACAAGCATTCTGCCCAAGCATCCCCGGCTGGTGGAATTAGTCGACGTATTCAAGAAGCGTCACCCCGAGTTGCTGAAGCATATTGCTCCGGCGGATGAACAATTCAAGGGCTACGCTGAGCGCCGACTGCTGTCGGTTTGCAACAAGGAGAAGATCGAGCGGATCTTGGCCTACATGCTGGATGAAAACGAATTCTTCGGCCCGTATGGCATACGCTCACTCTCTCGCTATCACGTGGAGCATCCGTTCGTGTTCAATCTCAGTGGGCAGGAGTTCAAAGTCCAATACTTGCCTGCGGAATCGAATACGGGAATGTTTGGCGGCAATTCCAACTGGCGCGGGCCGGTATGGATGCCGGTGAATGGCTTATTAATCCGGGCATTGCTGAATCTCTACCAGTTTTACGGAAATGACTTCAAGGTCGAATGTCCCACCGGCTCGGGAAAATACATGACGTTGTTTGAAGTGGCACAAGAACTTGCTCGCAGATTGTCGAGCATCTTTCTTCGCGATGCGAACGGTAAGCGGCCCATTTATGGCGGGACAAAGAAGTTTCAGGGAGACCCACACTGGAAAGATTACATTCTGTTTTACGAATATTTTCACGCTGACAATGGTGCGGGTCTTGGAGCCAGCCACCAAACGGGATGGACAGGGACGATCGCTCGCGTGCTCGATTTGTTCGCTCGTGGCAGTGCGGCCGATTTCCTCAAGACCCCCAAGAATGAGCTGGCGGCTCGGATGACTCGCCAGCAGGTCGCAGGCTAGAAGGCGGCAAGAAATTCTGTTTGCCGCGATGTCCCTTGACTTTGCAATCTGAGCCAAGGGGTAGGGTTTCAACTCGGTTCTCAGGGAAAAGGGGCGGTTGGTATGCGCCGATTTAACATTTTGTGGCTCGCTGTCCTCTTCCTGAGCCTAATCCCACTTTATGGCTGTCAGGACCTGGTTCCACACGACATGCGGAGCCTGCTCATCCCCAGGTTTCAGCGGTCAGAAGTCTTCGGTTTTCTGGCGGGTTTTGGAACGACCTTCGCCGCCGCGCCCGACTTGATTGCCATGCTCCGGCGTCGCTCCAGCGCTGGCATTAACCCGAGGATGGCGGCCATCATGGGCGTCTTTCAGATCCTGTGGGTCTACTACGGTTTGTTGATTATTTCGCGGCCCGTAATCGCATGGAACGTGGTCGCGGTATTGGTCAATTTTCTGAATGTCGGCGCGTACCTTCACTTCGTCCGCACGGAAAGAAGGCGAGCAACAACGTGAGCAGGCGACATTCGGATAGGCCGATTCTCGATGAGTAAGTTCGCGAATGCGGCCCGAACGCTGCATATGTTGTGCGGACAAAACTGACAGTTCTTACAGTTCAGAAAAGTCTTCTGGCGTGTTCCCCTTAGTAGGAATGGTTCGAGCATCACTGCAGGTTTAGGACGACTCGCTTTTCCTTCAGATCGGCGGTTACCGCAATCAGCTCCACCGGATGAGGAGAGCACTAATGAGATTCAGAATAATCGCTTCAAGCCTTGCTGTGGTCTTGCTGGCTGCAGGTTTGGCGAGTGCTGGGGATTCACCCGACAAAAAACGGGAAAAGACTCGCAAGATGGCAGCCGCAACCCTGGAGGACCTTTATAAGCTTCAACCCACATGTCGGGAGGCCATCCAGAAGTCAGCCGGATACGCAGTCTTCAACAATATGGGAACGAATCTGTTCCTGGTAAGCACGGCCCGCGGTGCCGGCGTGGCCGTCAACTCAAAAACCAGGCAGGATACCTTCATGAAGATGATCTCCGCCGGCGCCGGTCTCGGAGTGGGAGTAAAAAACTATCGAGTCGTCTTTGTATTTGAGACTGAGAAAGCGCTGGCAAACTTTCTCGATTCTGGCTGGTCGGGTTCAGGTCAAGCTGACGCCGCGGCCAAGACGAGTAATTCAGGCGGAGCGTACTCGGGAGCGGCCATGGTGGAGCCGGATGTGTGGGTGTACCAGATTACCAAGAAGGGTCTAGCGCTCCAGTTGACCCTGCAGGGTACTAAGTACTATAAGGACGACGACCTCAACAAACCTAGCTCTTAGTCGCAAGACACAAACGTCTTGCGGGATACTCGCGCAACGGAGACGAGGACTGGCACGCTATCTGGTGGATCCAAGTTAGGTTGCGAGCGAAAGGTCGCGTTTCGTGGAGTTCGTATGCAGATTCGAAACCATTCTCTAGCGGCAATCATCTGTTGCACGCTTGTCTTAGCAGCCACCAGTGCTGCCCAGGAGCATCATCCTGGCCACGCATGGGACTACGGTGAATCGCAAGGGCCCAGTCATTGGGGTGAGCTCAAACCGGAGTTTGCTGCGTGCAAAAATGGGCATCGCCAATCCCCCATCGACATCCGCAACCCTCAAAAGACCGACCTGCCGTCAATCCAGTTCGATTACAAGCCTTCCCCGCTGCGCATCATCGATAACGGCCACACGGTCATGATCACTTACGGCCCGGGGAGCTTCTTGTCAGTGGGCGGCAAGAAGTATGTACTCAAACAATTCCACTTTCATAGGCCCAGCGAGGAGAAGATCAACGGCAAAGACTATGAGATGGTAGTGCACCTGGTACATGCGGACGAGGAAGGCAAGCTGGCAGTAGTCGCAGTTCTGCTTCAGCAGGGGGAAGATAACCCTCTGGTACATGAGTTATGGAACAATTTGCCCAAGGAAAAAGATAAAGAAGAGTCCTTGAATAGTGTCCAGATCGATGCAGCGGGGCTACTGCCCGCCGATCGCGGTTACTACACCTTTCCTGGATCCCTAACCACGCCGCCTTGCAGTGAGAATGTGACGTGGTTCGTGCTCAAACATCCGGTGACCGTTTCGGCCGCAGAGATCGAGCAGTTCGCGAAACTGTACCGGAACAACGCACGACCGACTCAGCCCTTGTACGACCGGGTTGTCCTGGAAAGCAAGTAAGTGCTAGGTGGCGGGGCCCTTGCGCTACTTTGCCGCGTTAGGAGAATATGGCTTCAATCTCCCGCAGCGCGATCCTGAGCGTGGTGGTCATCGCTATAGTTCTCGCAGTGCTGCCGGGCGCGATATGGAGGTTGATCCAAACCGGCGACCCGTACTTGTTCACCCATCGCTTCTTCGCTGACATGTTGGCACGCCTGTCAGGCCCAGGAAAGATGCGGTTTATCCTGCAGCCCGCCGTGGCCATTCTGTTGGGCGCACGTGACGGCGCGAAGGATGCACGGGCTGGGCTTCCCCCTTTCCTTTGGGCACTGGCGGTTCACAGTTCACTACAGCGGGAGTTGTTGCGCAGCGCGCTTGCGTCGGTCCGCAACTTGGTGGCCATGGCGATTATTCTCGATGTCGTCTCGCAGTTTCTCATCTTCCACGAAATCCACCCCGGAGCCGCATTGCTGCTTGGTCCCGTGCTGATTGCGGTGCCCTATGCTTTGTCCCGGGCGTTGACGAATCGGATCGTGGGGCGACGAAAGGGCCAGGATCCGGCCACTCACAGCAGCTGACTTCATACGGACCGAAAAGGTGATCTCTCTCGGGAGGAAAAGTTTATGCGTTGCATGAATGGAAGACTGCTGACCATTGGCATCCTTCTCTCGGTAGTCGCGCTGGCGTCTGGGAAATCAAGCAAGCTGGTGACGAGTTGGAAGAACCCGAACTATACAGGGGGGCAAGAAGTTTCAGCGCGTGTTGGCGCTCGGGTTAAGCGAGAAGACAGCGATCCGTGCCGCCTTCGAAGATGCCCTGGCGGCATAACTGGCCGCCTCGGGTATAGAAGCGATTCCCGGCAACACCATCCTGCTGCGGCCGGAGGGCGCGCAAATAGAGCTTGATTACATCAAACGGCAGATCCGCGAGAACACAATCGACGCGGTTGTGGTATCGCGTTTGATCAAGGTCGAGAATACCGTCACCTGCATCCCTGGTGTCCCGTACGCCGCTCCCTTTCCCTAACTACAACACCTTTTATGGTTATTACGGCGCGGTGTATCCAGTAGCCTATTCTCCCGGCTACCTGAAAGAAGAAAAAAAGAGGATACGCATCGGAGACCAATCTGTGCGTGATCTCTTCTCAGGAAGGAGAACTCGTCTGGACTGGCATCACTGATACATTCAATACTTCCAACATTGACCAGGCGATCAAGGGACTGGTCAAACTCGTCGTGAAGCAGATGCAGAGTGATGGGGTCCTATAGGTACGACCGCAGGAACCATCAAGAGAATGATCCCAGCCGTCAAAAACCAAAATGCTGCAGTTGTCGAGGAGTCACCTCATAGCCGCTCGAGCATCCAGCAGCAATTGATCGGCGGTCTCGAGGCGGATCAGACCCGCGCGTGGGTACTCGATGTCGAGCATGACGTAGACGATCATGACCGTTATGACCGCAAAGCCCAGGATGTGGGGCCAACTCCGTGTTTGGCCGCTCGCCATCCCATAACCAGCGAGAAGTGAACAGATGAGCCCCAGGCCCAACAGAAGGACATAGATGATTCTCGGGGGATGGTTTTGCAGCTCCATCGTGCGGGCGGTGGTGATGTCGATCATGTTGTTTATCGCAGGCAGGAGCAACTTGCCCGCGTCGGGATGAGAATTCGGGAGGCGCGTAGCGGCCACTGCTTCGGTCCAAATTTCTCCCTGGATCCTTTTTGAATTGGCCATCTCCATCTTGCTTGCCTCCATATTTGGCAGCCTGCGGTAGGTCTCCAGCCGCGAGTCTACATATTGCCGGAACAACTCCTGAAGCGCGGTCTGTTCCTTCGGCGGAATAAGGTACAGCCGCAGATATGCAGTTTCGATGGTGTTGACTTCCTCGGCGATCAACATCCGTTTCTCGTTGAACCGCACGGCCGCTCCCGAGAACGTAAATGCCATCAGCAAGCCAAACAGGGCGAAAACCGCTCCCTCGATCGTACTCAGGCTGCCCCGCTCGCCTTCCGATTCTTTCGGTCGGCGCCTGACACCGAGACGACGGCCGGTTTCTAGCAGGATCAGCATGCCGAGGAACAGCAGCGCCGCATAAAGTAGCGGGGAAATGGGAGGTTCCATGGACCAACTCCTTTCACCGATTTCCTGTAGAGTTTCAATGGCTCCGCGCCACTATCCCGTGCTTATTGGCAGGCTTGTGTTTGAAGCGCACATTGCCAAGTATCCATGAGCTGCTCCTAGTTTGGCCTACCGAGCCACGAGTACTGCCACGCCACGGACACGTTGTCGTAGTTCCCCCCATACCGGATGTAGGCGCCACGGTTGTAGCTGAATTTCAGCGACTGGCGCTTGCTTACCGGCACCGAGACCGTGACTCCAATGCGGGAGTTCTTCTGCAGCGTAGCGGGGTTTTCAACCCCGTTCAAGCTCGTGGGACCACCAACCCAGAAATTGCCGTCGAGCGACGCCCAAAGTCGGCGTTTCACGTCGTAACTTAGGTGTCCTTCGAACGCGAAGATAGGCTTTTGTGTTTGGCTATTGGTGTCCGGATAAAACTGGTTGCGCGAGAAGAAGTCATGATTCGTAGTGAAGAACCACACAGCTCCGTAGGTGTCGAGTACCCAATGTCCCCAGCGTCGAGACAGGCCGATTTCTGGCTTGAAGGCCCAGCGGTTGGCGCCAAAATTGATCAGTTTCGTAGGATCGTACTGCCCGGTCGGAGACACCACCTTGAGGCTCACGCCCACGAGAGTCTTTTGCCGCCATTTAAGGAAGTCCTGCACGTCCATCGCCGGTCCGCCTTTCAGGTTAACCGACAAGCGGTAGCCGGAATCTAGCAAACCCGAGCGGTAGGCCTTGGTCTCGGCGCCGACCACCGTTCCCCGGAAGTTCCCCTCCCCGTAAGGCACCGACGCCAAGAAGTTGGCTGAGCGTCCAAAGAAGCGGAAGGAATGAGCGTAGCTGAAGACCGCGACGCTGGTTGTCGCTGTAGCGCCGGTAATCGGAACCTCCCCATCGAAGAGAATGTTCCCGGTGTAAAAAGAATAAGTGAAGGTGACCGCATTTGAGTGGATCGGTGTGATGATATAGGCCCGCGGAGACAGATCCTGAGCCCAACCGGGGACCGAGGCGAGGACGACAACAAGAAGCAACCCTGCGCGGCCCAGCTTTATGAAAAAGCATCGTGTTCCGTCCTCCTGCATCAAACCTTGCCTCTTCTACAAGTGCTTGATGATCACCGCGGTCAGGTCATCCTGTTGCTTGGTCCCGTTGGCGAATCTGGTAACGGCATCGTAAAGCCTCGCAATAATTTCCGAGGAAGCTAAGTCGCGCGAAGCACGAATCACCTTTTCAATTCGCTGCACACCGAAATCTTCGCCCTGGTCATTTTCCCATTCGAAGAAACCGTCGGTGGCCAGCAGGAGCAGATCGCCCGTATTGAGCTGAAAATGTGCCGGAGGATCGGAGCGGAAAATGGGAAGAATGCCGAGTGGGAGCGCGTGCGTCTTCATCTCCGCGAACTGATCCTCCGCACGGGAATAAATAAAGAGGGGACCGTGTCCGGCGGAAAGCATCTCCACTCCGGGACACCCGGGACAACAGACGGCGGCCACGAAAGTCACGAAGCGGCCGGCGGTGAGGTCATCCGCAAGTGCCTGATTGATGTGTTCAAGAGCCCCCAAGAGATCCTGCGCAACACTGAAACTGGATCGTGCATAGGCGCGGCACACCGCAGCAAGTAATGCCGGGCCAATGCCGTGGCCGGCGACATCAGCCAGGCTGACCACCAGCTTTCCATCCGAGAGCGTTTGCCAGTCAAAGTAATCGCCCCCGGTGTCATCGGCCGGTCGGTTCCAGCCGGCAATATCGAACCCTGAAATTCGAGGCGGTCTCTGGGGGAGCAGCGACTGTTGGATGGAGCGCGCCACCTGCAGGTCGTGCTGGATCACCTCCAGTTGCTGTTGGGTTTCTGCCTCGCGAAGAGCTGATTGGACATGCTTATGGATCTGCCCTGCAACAGCACCGGCGACCACTCCCCCCACCAGAAGGGTTATCGCATTCAGGCTGACGCTGGTTTGCGTGACGGGAGCTGGTACGCCTGGAAGCGGGGGCCGCCAGCCGAGATAGAGGGCAGCGCAAATGTAGGCAACGGCCGCGACCGTGCCGGAGAGACCGGAGATCCAAGGGTTCAACCGCAGCGTGGAGAGAATAATAAAGATAAAAAATACGAGCACTGCTGGACTGGCCAGTGGGCGATAGACGACCTCAACCTGCGGGCTGGTGAGGAAGGCGATCGCGAATGCCGGAACCGACGTTTCGAGAATCGTGCTGAGGGCCCAGAACTGAACCGGAAGACTGCCATTTGCCTTCAAGGCACGATCCACCCTGCGCAGCGTCCACGCCTCGTACCCGATAACAATGGCAGCCAGAGCAAAGCTCCATAGCCAAGGAGTAGTGCCCACGGCCGTACGAATGACAAATACTCGCACAACCGTCACAATGACAAAGATGGCAACAAAGCACAGAACACCGAAGATGCGGAGACGTTCACTCTGCAGCTCAGCATTCTGAAAGGCTAAGGACTTGATTTGTTTCTCTTTCATGAACAATTCAGTTTTCTAGGTAGCCGAATAGCATAACGACAGATCGCGCCGATACTCGATAGAGCAAATTCGAACGAACAGTTCAGCTTGATTTTCAACGGTCTCTCAGCGCGACATCGAAAATATCCTCAAGCTTTGGCGCTGACATCAGACAACGTCACGCCCAGCCCGATTGTCACCATCATTTCGATCAGCGTGATCGCCGCAAGCATGTTGATAAGTCGGATCGACGTTCATCACGATTTCTCCGCATCCAACTCCTCATGATCAACCCGAACAGAACCTCCGCGATTCTCTCCATCGGTTCGAGCAAACGTTCGGATGGGTTGGTCAAGCTCTCAAGCATGGTGGTCAGGCATTTCTACTGCTGCCACCCACCCCCTAACGCGTTGTAGAGTTGCACCAGGGCCAGGCGTTCATTGAGTTGGGCCTGTGCCAGGCCGATTTGGGCGTCAAAGTAGCGCGTATCACTGTCGAGGACTTCAAGGTAACTGCTGGCTCCGCCCTCATAGCGAACGTTAGCCAGCCGTGTGGTATCTTGTGCCGCAGCAGTGAGCAATTGGTCCTGCTCACGGAACTCCTGGTACTTGGTGTAAGCGACCAGTGAGTCCGAGACTTCGCGGAAAGCCTGTTGGATGGACTGCTGATAGATAAGGATGGCTTCCTGCTGTTGTGCCTCCGTCAACCTCACGTTGGAGCGGATCCTTCCGCCCGTGAAGATGGGTTGAAGAAGCTGGCCGCCAAAATTCCAAAGGCCGGCTGGGCCGGTGAACAAATCAGTCAGCGCCGAGCTCTGGTAGCCGCCGACAGCGGTCAGTGTGATCTCCGGAAAATACGCCGCCTTCGCCACACCGATCTGGGCGTTGGCGGCGATCAACTGCTGCTCCGCTGACTGAATGTCTGGGCGCCGGTCCAGCAGAGATGAAGGCAGTCCCGCGGGAACAACCGGAAGCATCACGGCGGTTCCCACCAATGGTTTGCCCCGTGTCACGGGTGCGGGGTTCCTGCCCAGCAGAATACTGATCAGGTTTTCTTGTTGCTCGATGCGCCGCTCCAAGTCGGGAATGGACCCCGCGGCGCTGTAAACCAATTGCTCAGACTGGCGAACGTCGATTAAGGAGGTTACGCCCCCCCTGGCGCGTATCTCCACCAAGCGCAACGATTCCTTTCGGGAAGCGAGCGTGCGTCGGGAAATCTCCATCTCCAAATCCAGCTCCAGCAACTGGAAATATGCGGAAGCCACATTACTGACCAGACTCGACATCACAGCCTTTTGGCCCCACTCCGTGGCCAGCAGGGTCGCCCGAGCCGCTTCGGTGGCGCGGCGATATTTGCCCCAAAAATCCAGTTCCCCGAATAAAGAGAGGTTGACCTGATTGGCACTGGTCTCGAAACCCGGAAGATTTTTCGTCCGAGGAATGCCCAAATTGCTGGCGGATGCTCCGCCGCTAATTGTTGGGAACTGGTCCGCACGCGTGACGCCGAGAGCAGCCTGTGCCTGGAGCACACGCGTTGCGGCAATACGCACGTCATAGTTCTGCGAGAGTGCTTCCCGGATCAGTCCTTGCAACTGCTCATCTTGGAAGACGGTCCACCACTTCTCGTCTCCAAGCGAAGGGGTAGTTTGCGGACCACTGTCCGGGGCAAGGCCGCGGTAGGTATCTGGAACCGTTACCGGAGGTCGCCTGTACTTAGGACCCAGAGTACACCCGGGGAGTAGCAGGAACGTGATTGCAACGAGCCAATACCTGCTGGTCATCGTCAATCCCCTTCAGATGGTGTAATGGCTGGCGCCGAGGCCGGTGAAGATTCTTTCTTTCCACGGTGCGCGATTCGTTGGACAACGTCGAAGCTCACAGGGATAAGAAAGATGGCCAGAAGAGATGCGGCCAGCATGCCTCCGATGACGGCGGTCCCCAGCACGCGTCGTGAAATCGCGCCGGCACCGGATGCCGTCCACAGAGGTACGCATCCCAGAATGAAAGCGAAAGCGGTCATCAGAATCGGTCGCAGGCGCAGTTTTGCCGCGACCAGCGCTGCCTCTTCGGCGGACTTACCCTTGTCAAATTCCATCTTCGCGAATTCGACAATCAGAATCGCGTTCTTCGCCGCCAGGCCGATCAGCATCACCAGACCGATCTGCGCATACACGTTGTTTTCCAGGCCGCGCATTCTGAGGAACAGGAACGCACCGAAAACGGCGATGGGTGTCCCCAGTAGCACGCTGAAGGGCAATGACCAACTCTCGTATTGGGCCGCCAAAATCAAGAACACAAAGAACAGCGACATGCCGAAGATGACGGCCGGTGACACTCCTTCCGCAGCTTTCTTTTCCTGATACGACATCCCCATGTAGTCGTATCCCATCTCGCTAGGCATCGTCTCGGCGAAGGTATCTTCCAGCGCCTTCATCGCTTGGGTGGAGCTGTAGCCCGCTGCCGCGCTGCCGTTGAGCTGCACACAACGGAAAAGGTTGTAGCGCATCGTGAATTCCGGGCCAGCGCTGGGCTTGATGGTGGTCAGCGAACTCAGCGGTACCGGCTGTCCCGCATCATTGTTGACGTAGAACTGCCCAACATTCTCAGCCTGAGTCCGGTAATCTCCTTCGGCCTGGACATAGACCTGCCACTGCCGCCCGAACTGGTTGAAGTAGTTCACCAGCACTCCACCCATGAAGGTTTGCATGGTCTTGTACACGTCCGAGAGCTGAACCCCCTGGGCAATCACTTTCGGTCGGTCCACGTCGACGTAAACCTGCGGGGCCGCAGGCAGAGCAGTCGTGGATATGGCGCCAAGTTCCGGGCGTTTGCGCGCCGCAGCCAAGAATTTCGCGAGGTTCTGGTTCAGAAACTGCGGATCCTTTCCGGCGCGGTCCTCTAGCATGAAGGTGAAACCCCCAGATGCTCCTACGCCAGGAATCGCGGGCGGGGGGAAGGAAAAGGCAACGCCTTGCGTGATCTTGCTGAGCTCCTGGTTCAGGCGCTTCTTGATCGCTTCGTACTGTTCCTCCGGAGTCTTGCGCTCGGCCCACTCCTTGAGCGTGATCCAGAAGAAGGAACTGTAGGTATTCTGGGCGCCACTCAACATGCTGAAACCGAGCACCGAGGTCACAGAGTGAACCCCGGGCGTTTTCAGGATGATGTCTTCAATTTTTCGAGATGCTTCGTCGTTGCGCTGGAGCGAAGCCGCATCGGGGAGCTGCAGGCCTGCGAATACGTATCCCTGATCCTCATCCGGCAGGAAACTCTGCGGCAGACGCGAGCCGAACCATCCGGCCCCAACGGCTACACCCAAGAGCAGAAGCATGCTGAATGCAGCCTTGCGAATCAGGGACCCGCACAGGCTGACGTAACCATCGGTGGCGCGCCCGAAAATGCGGTTGAACCAGCGAAAAAACGCGGCCAGAGGTCCCCGGGATTCCTTCTTCGGACGCAGCATCAAGGCGGCGAGCGCGGGGCTCAACGAGAGCGCATTGAACGCGGAGAAGATCACCGAAATGGCGATGGTGATAGCGAACTGTTGGTAGAGCCGGCCGGTAATGCCCGGAATGAATGCCGTGGGTACGAATACCGCAGAAAGAATGAGGGCGATGGCAATGACCGGGCCCGAAACCTCTTCCATGGCCTTGTACGCCGCATCCGTGGGAGACATGCCATGTTCAATATGGTGCTCCACGGCTTCCACTACGACGATGGCGTCGTCCACCACAATTCCGATCGCGAGCACCAGTCCGAACAGGGAGAGAGTATTGATGGAAAAACCCAGAAGGGGGAAAACTACGAATGTGCCGACGAGAGATACCGGCACTGCCAGCAGGGGAATCAACGTTGTCCGCCATCCTTGCAGGAAGATATAGACCACTAGGATGACGAGCACGATCGCCTCGAACAACGTGTGCTTTATCTCGCTTAGTCCCTCCGTGACCGCAAGCGTTGTATCCAGGGCGATGTCATATTCGAGATCTTGAGGGAAACGCTCTTTGGCTTGCGTCATGAGCTTGCGAACGCCGGCGGCGGCTTTGACGGCATTGGAGCCGGGAAGCTGGTAGACGGCAACGACCGCTGCAGGCTTACCGCTGTAGCGGCCCATCAGGTTGTAGGTTTGTGCCCCCAATTCCAGTCGAGCCACATCTTTCAGGCGCAAAATCGTTCCGTCGGTATTGGCTCGCACGACGATCCGGCCGAACTCGTCTGCTGAAAGCAAGCGGCCCTGTGCCCGCACCGCGTAGGTGAATTCCTGCCCTTTTGGCACTGGCTCGCCGCCGATCTGCCCGGCGGGGTTGACAGTATTCTGCGCTTGTATGACCTTGATGATTTCGGGAACCGTGACGCCCAGTTTGGCCAGTTGGTCAGGCTTGACCCAGCAGCGCATGGAGTACTGGCCTGCGCCGAAGACCGTCACGCTGGCAATGCCCGGTACGCGCGTCAACTGGTCATTCAGATTGATGTAGGCATAGTTTGCCAAGAAGACGTTGTCGTAAGTCCCTTTCGGCGAATAGAGATCCACCAGCATGAGGGGGGCGGATGTGGATTTCTGTACCGTAACTCCGTAGTTGACTACGTCAATGGGCAACTGCGAATTCGCCTGGTTGGTACGCATCTGAGCCAGGATCTGATCGGTACTTGGATCGGTCTTGATATCGAAATTGACGGTCAGGGTCATCTGACCGTTGTTGGCGTTGTTGGAATACATGTAGTTCATGTTGTCCACGCCGCTCATCTGCTGTTCGATCGGCGTGGCCACGGACTGCTCGACGGTCTGGGCATCGGCTCCGGGATAGGTCGCTTTCACTTGAATCTCGGGGGGGGCAATGTTGGGGAACTGCGCCGTTGGTAACCCCGCCATCGACACGAAGCCAATAATCACCATTAGGATGGCAATGACCATGGCCACGATGGGACGTCGAATGAAGAAACTAGCCATGAATCATTCTCCTACTCCTAGTCCCGCGGTATTGAACGGTTTGGTGCGAACCGCGCCACCTTCCTTGGCCTTTTGGATACCTTCGACAATCACTTGTTCTCCGGCCTTCACGCCCTCGGTAATGACCCACATCTGGCCCACGCGTTCGCCAGTCTTCACCGGGCGGATGCTGGCCTTGTTTCCCGCGTCAATCACTACCACGCTGTAGCTGCCCTGCGTTTCAATAACGGAACGTTGCGGTACCAGCAAAGCGTTCTTGTTCGTTCCGGTGACCGCGCGTACCCGCCCAAACATTCCCGGACGCAAGACGCTACCAGGGTTATCGAACGCACCAGCCATTCGAATGGTTCCCGTTTTTACATCCACCTGGCGGTCGGCAAGCTCGACCCAGCCTTTTCGCGGGTAGACGCTGCCATCCGACAGAACGAGTTCAAGGGTCTTTTGCCCTCCCGTCCGTCGTCTACCCTCGGCAAAGGCGCTGATTCTCTCGGCGAATTTCATGTAGTCCCCTTCGCTGATAGCAAAGTAGGCTTTGATAGGTTCGACCTGCGAGACCGTTGTCAGCGGGGTGGTGGGCCCGACCAGGTCACCGATTTGTCCTTTCGCCAGGCCCGCGATTCCCTCTACGAGTGAGCGCACCTTGGTGAAGCTCAGATTCAACTGCGCCTGCTCAACCTGCGCTTTTGCAGCAGCCACCACAGCCTGCGCTGCCTCATTCGCCTGAATGTCGTTATCCAGTTGGGCTTGCGGGATGGCCCTCTCTTTGGCCAGAGGCGTATCCCGTGCCACATCAAGTCCGGTCTTGCCCAGCTGCGCCTCGCTTTGGGCTTGCTGTCCCTGGGCCTGTTGCAGTGCGGCTTCGAACGGACGCGGATCAATCTCGAAAAGTACCTGATCCTTGTGAACCACTGTGCCTTCCTGGTAATTCTGCTTCATCAGGTAGCCCGCCACCTGCGGCCGGATTTCCGCGTTTACGTACCCGTCGAGAGTCGAGATGCATTCGGTGTAAATCGGAACGTCCTGTTGGATGACCGCCGCGACCTCCACCTCGGGAGGCGCTGCTGCTGTGGCCGCCTCTTTCTTTGTGCACCCGATCGGCCACACTGCGAGCAAGAAAGCCAGGATCGCTACCCATCCAGAGGTTTGCCGATGGAGCGCGGTCGGCGTTTGCCAGGACCTTGCATTTTCAAATTGAACTCCGGAACGACGCAGCTCAGGTTCGGTTCGCATGGAGAACTCCTGCGGGCGAGACTGGTAAAACCATTAGGATCTCGATCTGAAGCAGTTGCTTAAGCAGCATCCAGAATGACCGTTTGGCGTCGCAAAGATCAGGTGGTCGCTCTGATTCGTGAGACGCGACGGTTACTCGCGTTTCCACTATGAATCGAGAAAAGAGTAGACGCCGTACGGTGTACAGAAAACTGGCAGAAGTTACAGTTGGCGTTGACCACCCATCACAGAACGCTGAGATCAGTTTCAGGAGGCACGAGCTCGGGTACCGATCCGAATCCGGCGGCAGCAATATGACGTTTCAATCGCTAATATAAACAGGGCTCGTCAACCTGACGGTGTGGGATGCTGTTGCCTCATTGCATAGCGGGTGCAGGACTAAGAAAAAAGGAGGGAATACTGCACACCTTGCTAGCAGACACACACGTGTTCGTTGGATATTTTGTGATCGTGGCATGTGCCTTCAAAACCGACCAGCGGCATCCCATTACTCAAAGAAAAACACGAGTCTTGGCCAGGAAGAACACTGCGGTGACCACGCCTCGGGTTTTTTTGGCAGACGATCAAGAAGAGATGTTGCAAACCGTCGCACAAGTGCTCGAAGGCCAATTTAAGGTCGTCGGCACCGCTGAAGACGGCGAGCGTGCCTTCGAGTTGGCCCCTAGCCTTTCTCCGGACGTCCTCGTACCTAGAGACATCTCCATGCCACTCATGGACGGAATCGAAGTTGCTTTGCGTCTGAGGAACCAGGGTTCAAAGGCAAAGGTGGTTTTCCTGACGGTACACGAAGACACCGACTTTGTTGAGGCCGCAATGTCCGCAGGGGCTCTGGGCTATGTTCTCAAACCGTGTCTTGCCACTGACTTGGTCCCAGCCATTTGGAAGGCCCTGGGGGGCAATACCTTCGTCTCACCATCAATTTACCGAGGATAGCCACTGGCTCCAGAGTAGTATCCGTCGGTTGCCGGCGTGTAGGCGATCGCTCTCCATCACCAGCTGTCCGTCAGGTCACGCCAGGAACAGATGTAAAGCCTCTATATGCCGGCGATGGCTTCGTTCTACAAAACACGCACTACAACGCGACGATTCTCCGCCTGTCCTTCGGCCGTCTTGTCGTTGCTGTTCCCGCTGATATCTCGCCGATACATTTACTGAGAGAACTAACAGTTATGGCGATGGCTTTACGGTGGTTAGCTTAGACATGCAGTACCTCCGCCGTCTGAGCGCCTTGTGGCGGCCCTGTGGCGCTGGAGTGTGACAGAGAAGCTATTTCAATTTAGCCCAGAAACTTCAAAATGCAACATCGTCACAGGGCTCGACTGCTGATTGCCGATGACCACACGCTGGTAGCCGAAGCTTGTAAGAACCTCCTCGAACCCGAGTTTGAAGTCCTGGGCATCGTCGATAACGGACGGGCCCTACTCAGGGTGGTGTCCGAGACAAAGCCTGAAGTTGTGGTTCTCGACATTGCCATGCCACAACTGAATGGGCTTGACGCAGGCGGCCAGATTAAACATTTGCTGCCCACGACGAAGCTGGTTTACTTGACGATGAACATGTCACCGGAGGTGGCAGCGGAAGCTTTTCGACGTGGCGCCTCGGCATACGTAGTAAAGAGTGCCACGGCTGCAGAGTTGATTACGGCCGTTCGACGAGCTCTGAAGTCGGAGTCGTACCTCTCTCCGCTCATCGCCAAGGAGACAGTGGATTTCCTCTTGAGAAGCGGGCATCCCTATTCTGAAGAAAGACGAATCACTCGCCGTCAAAGTGAGGTCCTACAGCTGCTTGCGGAAGGCATGTCAATGAAGGAAATTGCCAGCGTCCTGAACGTCAAGCCTGGTACCGTGGCTTTCCACAAGTACAGAATCATGGACAGCCTCGGTCTCAGAACCAACGCGGAACTGCTTCAATACGCGATAAAGCATCATATGATTGGCTGACGTGGCTACGAGAGTGAATCGACGGTCCAGCAGAATGCCAAGACTATGTCGTACCTGGGCACAGATACCAGACCTGACCCGTGCACACTCCGCAGTGCGGCCAGCGCGCTACCGTCAACGTGAATTCTCGCGAGAACAATCGGTGACAAGGAGTCACCCTTCAAGGATCGAACCCGATGTGGCCCAAAGTGGTTCTTGACATGAATATCGTGGCAGAGAAAGCAAGAAATGGTGGTAAAAGCGCATTTGAAAAGCTGTATAGCCTCTACTAGACCCCAGTCTATTGCTTGTGCCTACGGCTAACACGAGATGTTCGGGATGCGGAAGACCTCACACAAGAGGTCTTTATGCAGGTGCACCGCAAGGTGAACGCGGCTTTACCGGTGGCTAAAAACGTCACCATGATGCATCTTCGCAAGCGGCACTTTCGCGAACTGCCGCTCTACGTCCTGGAACCCGAGAGCCGCCCGCTATCTTCTAATTCACCACCCGGAAGTCACGACCTCTGTGATCTGGTCGAACATATTTCCCTGCAGTGAGCGGTGTGTGGTTTGTCAAGAAGCGGAAGAACTCAGATCCTTCTGCACGACCTCAAGGGAATGAGCCACCAGGAGGTTTCCGAACGCATTGGATTAACTGTGAATACCAGCAATTCCCAACTCTACCGGGACTGAGGCGCCGAGATGCCGGCAGTAAGCTTGCTAGCCTGATTTCACCTTGAGACCTGGCTAGAACTTTATCGAAAATGAAAAGAGTCCAAGGATTGGCACGCCGAGCGGTGATGCTGCTCCCTGTCAGAAATGACAGGCTCGTCCACTGGCAAGAATACCAGTGGTTAGGTATCAAGATTGATAGTAACTTACGTGAGTCTTAGACTTGGTACCAGTCTTGGTTGGACGCAAAGTAGTTTCTAATCAGGAACAAAGCGACTCTCGGGTGTCAAGTCGATATGGGCAAAACTAGGTACCGCAGGAAGACGAGCATGCGAAGGAATCTCCCTCGAATCTTGATTGCCGACGATCACACACTCGTGGCTGAGGCTTGCAAGAAGCTTCTTGAATCCGACTATGAAGTCGTCGCCACTGTAAGTGATGGCCGGGCCCTCGTGCGTGCCGCGGCTGAACTAAGGCCCGATCTTATCATCGTTGATGTCGCAATGCCCCTCTTGAATGGCCTGGACGCAGGACAGCAAGTGAAGGAATTGTTACCGGCTGTTAAATTAGTCTTCCTGACGATGAATCACGACACCGCTCTGGCGGTTGAAGCATTCCGTCGGGGAGCGGCAGGATACTTACTTAAGACCTGTACCGCCTCTGAACTCATGGTTGCTGTGCGAGAGGTCCTCAGGAACAAGTCCTACCTATCCCCAATGATCGCCAAAGACACAGTCGATTTCCTGTTACGACAAGACAAGAAGCTGATTGATGAGGAAGATCGGCTAACCGAGAGGCAACGCGAGGTGCTACAGCTGTTGGCTGAGGGAAAGTGTATGAAGGAAGTAGCCGCTGTACTGAACATCACAACTCGGACCGTCGCCTTTCATAAGTACCGCATTATGGAGGTGCTCAGCGCCAGGAGCGGCGCCGAACTGGTTCAGTATGCGATGAGGAACCACTTGATAGCTGCTTAAGAGCAGTCACCCGCGTCTAGCCAGGCGGCTCGAGTCGGCGCTCCTTTGCCCGACCCGCTCATTTGGTGCGCAATTCTCGGATAACCGGGCATCTCTGCATGTGAGGGGTTAGCCGCCAGCCTTCTCATCTCAGTTGGCTTACAATTGCGGTTGCGCTCCATCCCAAGGCCTTGTCCCGTGAAAAAATGGCAAAAACGGGCTCGAGAGACTGGCGGAGCTCTGGTCTTCTCGAACCCGTATCGGTCAAAACGCACTGCGAATTACTCTCAGGGCGAACGAACAGAAAACAGCAAGGCCGCCCAGCAATCCGATTAGCGGTACCGGGCTTCCTGTCTTCGGCAGTTCTGTCAGCGAGGCAGAAGCCGGCGCGGCCAGATTAGCTTCGGGTGCCGCACTAGCGATCAGGATCGGCTGATCGGCTGGCGGAGTGGGAGGCGGTGGCGGCATCGAGCCAGTGATCTGCCTCTGGTGCTCTACCTCTGTCTCGGGAACTTCCACGATCTTGGTAGCTGAAACGTTCATCCCTTTCTTGAGGCCCCAAGCGTCTGTTTCCTGTCCATGTACTGTAAATTTCTGGCCCTTGGGAATGTTGAACTTCTGGTTGGTTCCGTCCTCCATGGTGAGGATGACCGAGCCTGGCGGATTGATGTGCCAAACCTTGCCCGTCACCGTTTGCACCGTGGTGATGGTCTTGGGGGTTGTAATAACGGTGAGGGTGCGCTGCAACTTCATTCCCGGTTTCAGGTCATGGATACCAAGTTGCTGGCCATCGACCGTAACCCTGTCGCTTTCCGGCACATTGGCAAAATGTCGGATTGTGCCGTCCTCCATTTTGATCACCAGGTCATTGCCCTTCACTAGGACCACTTCCCCTCGATCGACCGTCACTTCATGAACGGCCTGGCCGTGCGTCGTGGTGGTTTCCGTCTTCACTTGTGCGCTCATGCTCACGGCAAAGGCTAAGCTCAGCGCTCCCACCCCGAACGCTCCCCATACTCGTGCCCATCCGGCTCTTGAGTTCATCGTGTTTTCTCCTTAGTCTAGCTTTCCGAGTCATGAATTGAGTCATGTGCCGCTTCACCGCGCTGAATTCACTTCATCGTGTGCTTTGTTCGAGTCCTTTGTCCCCGCGTTCGGAACTTGCCTGTTCGTTGACGCCTCGGTGACGCGAGTCGGGATTGGTGGCCGAGGCCTGAACGATGTACCGCTGCGGGGCGCTGCCGACGTAATAGAACGGGTAACACGTCACCAACGTGAGGGACGCAACCGATTGTGGTTGTAGCACGGAAACATCCTTTGGATCTACGAGCACAATTTGCTGCACGACGAAGGTATCGGCGCGGTTTGGAGTCTCTAGTTCAATGGTGTCGCCCGGGCGCACATCTTTGAGCACCCGAAAGAAACCATCCCGGTGCCCGGCAATTCCGATGTTCCCGACTTCTCCCGGACGGACTGTGCCCGCAATGTGGCCCACCCCTCGGTCGAGGATCAGATCATCGGTTCCCTCGAGAACTGGTGCCTCAAGATGAACCTTGGAAATGCGTAACACGGCCAACGGCGGCTCGGTGTACTGCGTTAGGCTGTGTTCGTACCCGGCGATTCGCTTTTTCGACCAGAGGCTGAAGTCCAACTTAAATCTGGCGTCGGTAGGAAAACGCTTGGCCTTGTCAACAGTTTGCTCCGCTTGCAGATCTTGAAAATGTTGCAATTCTGCGCTGGACGAGACCGTCCTGTACATACGTACTGCCACATAGATTGCAATCAGGAGCAATCCGAAGATCAGTAGCAGACGCTCAATACTGCGGAAGAATCTCATTTCGGCTCTGTCCCTTTCCATCCGGCGTGGGCGAACACCGCATATCGGAATGGTTCCGGGCATCTAGAAATAGCAACGTTGCGCACGCCTAGCGCATAAACACTGGCACTAACGAAGTCTAGGCAAAAAGCAACCGGTTATTAACTGTCACTAGTGACAGTCCCAACAAGGACGCCCAAGCCAGCGAGATGCAGTCGCATTGGAAAGGGCTTACCAACAAACCAGTTGCAGAGCTATTTATCTGTCAACACTATCAGTTGGAAATCTCTCAAATTCTAATGAACATGGCTGAAGGTAGGCGAGAAACCTTCTCGTGCCGAGCTCACGACTGTGGACAACCTAGCAGATCACCAGCGAATTGGCGGAGAAAACCTTCGGATTGGCGATTGCTACGTTTCGGCAGAGATCAACTATTTGGATTCACCAACCGACTACCGCGAGTACCTCCCGAAAAACTGTGCCGGCCCCCGTAACATTCCTTGCAATGACTTTGTCGTGTTGGAGTCTCATCCATCTCCGCGACGCTCCAAAGCAAAACACTGGTCGCCTTGGCTGGCTTTTCTGTTCATTCTTTCTCTGTTCCTTCCCATGATCTTTTGGTTCCTTTTCCGCCTTCTTGACCTTTGGTAGGTAGATGTAGGACCCGGCAGGATTTCCTCAGATAAGTCGCGGCTCTAGGGTGGAGAAAAAACTTGTAGTATCGCCGGCAGCGCGTTCAGCGACGACTGGTTTCTCACCAAGAGCTTTGGCGCATCTGTGCTTCACGGCATACAGTGTTCGGGGTAATTCTCCGAATAGCCTGGAGGGAATCTTCTACTTCTCACCTCATCCTGCCATCCTTAGACGATTCTCTTCAGTCCCCAGCGGCACGCGAGCGCAAATCGTAGTGCCCCGGCCGGGGTCCGAATCAATGGAAAACTCGCCGTTCACCAATTGCAGTCTCTCTCTCATGCTGATGAGCCCCAGCCCTTGACGGTTCATGGCGCCGTGCCAGTCAAAACCAACTCCGGGATCACTCACAGTCAGGCAGATCTCCTCTGGTGTACCGCGCAGTTCCACATGGAAGTGTCGAGCACCGCTATGCTTCACGGCATTCTGCAAGGCTTCCTGTAAGACTCGGAACAAACAAAGCGAGACTTCCTTCGGAACGCCGCGCGGCAGATCCGCATAATTGAATTCCACCTGTACTTTCTGCTGCTCGGATAGTTCCTTGCAGAAGCTGTTAGCTGCCGCCACAATGCCCAGGTATTCGAGCTTCGAGGAATGCAAACGGTGCGATAGGGCCTGGATGTCCTTCGCGATATCCGAAAGGCGCTCTCGGGCGTGATGGATGTGATCGCGCAGGTCAACCGCTGACTTGGACGGATGTTGGCTCCACCGTTCCAATTCGATCGTCAGCAATGCAATCTGTTGATTGATATCGTCGTGAAGCTCTCTCGCGATCCAGGTGCGTTCCTCTTCGTGAGCCTCAATCAATCTGCGCCCCATATTGGCAAGAGCTTCCTCGGTGCACTTTCGATCGGTGATGTCTATACAAGATCCTATGTAACCGGCAAAGGAACCGTCCGGGTTGAATCTTGGCACGCCGATGTCCACTAACCAGCGATATTTTCCATCCTGTGCCCGGAGCCGGTACTGCATCTGAAAAGGCTCCCGGCGATCGGACGCCTGGCTGTAAGTATCCAGGCACCGTTCCAAATCTTCTTGGTGCACTCCGTTTGCCCAGCCGTTGCCCAACTCCGCCTCAAGTGGCCGCCCGGTGAACTCCAGCCAGGGCTGGTTGAAGTAGTTGCGCAGCTTGTCGGTTCCGGACATCCATATCAGCACCGGTGCAGTGTTTGCAACCAGACGAAAGCGCTGTTCGCTCTCCCGTATAACATTCTCCGCCTGCTTCCGGTCGGTGATATCGCGGTCCATACCTCGATAGCCGAGGAGTCTTCCTTGGTTATCGATGACAGGCGACCCATTGGTCTCCAGTACAACCAAACGGCCGTCTCTGCGCAGATTAGCGTTTTCCAATCCTCGAAAAACCTTGCGTTTCGCGGTAATCGCGTCAAATATTGCCGCTACCCGACGTGCCTCCTCCGGCGGCATCAGATCGAAACGCTTCTTACCTATGAGTTCTGACGGCTCGTAACCCAAGATCTCCCGGCACTGCGGCCCTGCATAAGTGTAGACTGCATCCGCATTTGCTTCCCAAACCCAGTCATTCGAAGAGTTCACCAGATGACGGTAGCGTTCTTCACTCTCGCGCAGGGCTTCTTCTGCTCGGCGACGCTCGGTGATATCCCGGATAATCTGCCGGCTCTGAACTGCATTCAAAACGGCGATTCCAGTGGCCAGGAGAAGAACAAGGAAATAGACGATACTGACGACGTTGCTGTAGGTACTCAGGCTGGCGCCCGGCCTAACGAAAAGTAAGAAGCCTGCCTGGATTGTCAACAATGTAACTGCCAGAAGCGGCCATGCATAGCTCCGAAGTCGAGGTGCCAGAGTCGAGGGTGTCTTGTCTACCACGGCAGTTCCTCACACAGCTGCAGGCAAGGGCTGCTTGCAAGGCTGGACCGTGGCTAAGCAAGAAGGAGACGAAGCCTTACTGCGGTGGTTGCACTTGCATGCGCCGCTTGCCTTTGGGCTCCGCACAAGCGCATTGGCGCCACAACTTTCTAACATCGGAAAGCCGCTGTCTGCATCTGTCAAAACCAACAGAGGAAAACGCCACAACGACAACTTGGCACGCCGGTGCGAGAGGAAAAGGGGACGTCTCAGACTCCGCCGAATGTGAGGCGCTCTAGGCCAGACCTCCTCATCGCCCTTCCCTGAAGTATTGAGGAAGCCCATCACTGCCCCTCGAGGCGTGGTGCGGCCGAGAACATCTTCTTTCGGGGGCTCGGGCTGGCTTCAGTGGTCGCAGGTTTGCGAGTGGATGCCTGGGACCAAACAGCTGGACAAAACAGCAAGAACAGAGCGAGTACGGCGGTTCCCTCCAGATGCTTCACGCACTTGTTCTGCGCGCCCATAGCAACACGCTTTCCGGACACACGTTGTTGTGCGTACCCCGTCATTGCCCCGCAGAATGTACGACCAGAATCCTCCTCGCGGATGCAAAGTCTGAGAACTGACAGAACTGCCAGTTCCTCCAACTTCGCCAAACCCGCAAGCTACCCGCATCGCCCGTTTTCTCTGGCCCGCGGTACTCATATTGAGAGGTGCTAGTGCCGAAGAGGAAGAAAAATGGAAAACAGTCCACGCAGGAAAAAGCCAAGCTCACGAACAAACAATACGAGAGGGAGCTACGGAAACTCCAAACCAAACTCGTCGAAATGCAGGAATGGGTCAGAGTCAGCGGGGCGAAAGTTGTGGTCGTGTTCGAAGGGAGGGACGCGGCGGGCAAAGGTGGAGTGATTCATCGCATCATGGAGCGCGTCAGTCCTCGCGTCTTCCGCCATGTAGCCCTGCCAGCTCCCACCGACCGGGAGAAGTCGCAGATCTACGCACAGCGCTACCTTAAGGAGATGCCGGCGGCCGGCGAAGTGATTCTATTCGACCGCAGCTGGTACAACCGTGCTCTGGTGGAGCACGTGATGGGTTTTTGCAGGAACAAGCAGTATGCGGACTTTTTCCGTTTGTGTCCAGGATTTGAATCGCTACTCAGAAGCAACGGCATAGTCCTTATCAAGTATTGGTTTGAGGTCAGCGAGCAGGAACAGCACAATCGGTTCCTCAGGCGTATTGAAGATCCCATGCGGCAATGGAAACTCAGCCCCATGGACTTGGAATCGCACCGCCGCTGGTACGACTACTCGCGCGCCCGGGACGCAATGTTCGCAGCTACCGATACCTCGCAGTCGCCCTGGTATGTGGTGCAAACCGACGACAAGGAGCGGGCTCGACTGAACTGTATTTCCCATTTCCTGAGCGCGGTGCCGTGGAAAACAATCCCGCAGGCCAAGGTCAAACTGCCCAAACGACAGAAACCGAAGGGCTACAAGCCTGCCGACTGGAACTGCCGCTGGATTCCTGAGAAGTATTGAAGCAGATTCCGTGAGTACCATGAACCTATTCACTCGCGAACGTATATTAATAGATGGGATGAGTTCTACATGGCGCTCAGCGCGAGGGAGAAGGCAGGTTCCCTGTGGGGAGAGTGATTGTTGCCTAGTACACCGTGATTGGATCGCAGAAAGACTAGCGCGGAGTCTCTCCCATCCTAAGAAGCAACGGCTTAATGGTCAGGCCTTGTACGAAGACGGAAAAGGCGACGACAGCAAAACTGATGGTAATTATTTCCTCGCGCTGCGGAACTTCAAGCGGAAGTCCAAGCGCAAGAGCCAGCGCTAATGCTCCCCGCAAGCCGCCCCAGAACAAGATATGTTGATGTTTCATCGTGACGCGAAGCGAGGAGCATGAGAAAACACAACAACAGGGATAGATTGCTACCGCCCGGCCCAGCGTGACCAGTGCAATTGCAATAAACGCCGGAAACCATATCGTCGCCCCGAACGCTTGATGGGCTTTATTCATTCCGATCAGAAGAAACACCAGCGAGTTCGCGACGAAGGCACCGTATTCCCAAAATGCCTGGACCGCTTCCTTCCCCCGATCGGAGACCGTGCCGAGCGACTTGAAATTGCCCATGATAAGTCCTGCCGTGGTGGTCGCCAGTACGCCGGATAAGCCAAAATGCTCCGCCAGGAGGAACGAGCCATAAGCGGCGATGGTCGTTAAAGTGATTTCAACAAGATGATCGTCTGTTCGCCCAGCGAGGAGAAGCGAGCCAAGAGCGACAGCCCCGCCGCAACAAATGCCGCCCCCGATTGTTTTCAAAAGCGTTGCGGTGATTTCGAGCAACGTGAGCTGCTGACCTGTAGCTAGCGCGACAACAACGCCGAGGGCAACCGCAGCCGTACCGTCGTTTAGAAGACTCTCCGCCTCGATGAGCACCAGCAAACGACCGTGGGCTCTCGCTTCCTTGACAATTGCGATGACTGACACCGGGTCGGTTGCGGCTATGAGAATGCCGAACACCAGTGCGCCAAACCATTGCCAGTGCGCCAGATAGTACATTCCAGTCGCGGTTACGCATGCAGAAAGCAAGACACCCAGTGTCGCCAGCAGGACGATGATTGAAAAGTCACGACGCAGCTGTTTCCAGTGAATATAGAAAGCAGCTTCGAAAAGGAGCGGTGGAAGCAGCACAGTGAAAATCAAGTCCTTGGTAAGGCTAACCTTCTGTGCGAACGGAAAGATCGAAAGAATGATCCCTGCCGCAACCAGGCCGACACTATAGGGGAGGCGCAGTCGCCGGCTCAGCATCGCGACGACAGCGGCGATCAGAAGTAGCAGCGCTCCCGCTTGAACATTAAGTTCCATTGCGTTTCCGTTTCCGTGATCCGGGGCTGGTTCATGCTTGTGCGTTAACCACCCAGCTATTGCCCCCCCAAGAGGGGGCCGTCGGCCAACTTCCTCGCCCTTCGAGCTTCTGGCTTTGTGTAGGCTTTCTCAAAGTCGCGCCACCTGTAGACGCTCATAGATACGATCCAACTCACCGCAAACAGTCCCACAATGAAATATCCGAGACTGCCGAAGTTGTCATTCAGCGTGACAACTCCATCCCAAATCCATCCTTTCAAATGAAAATGCCTCCCCACCAAACCAAGGGCTTCAATTCCTCCAATTACAAGGGCAACAACGACGGAAACACATGTGATCGTCAGGTTGTAGTAGAGCTTGCGAATCGGCATTACGAAAGCCCATCCATACGCGCCCAACATCAGGATGTTGTCAGTAGTATCGACAAGAGACATTCCTGCCGCGAAAAGCGCTGGGAAAACAAGGATTGCCCAAAGCGATAGACCCTTAGACGCTTCAGCGGCGGAAATACCGAGTAACCCTATTTCAGTTGCCGTATCAAATCCGAACCCGAACAAGAAACCGAGCGGATACATATGCCAACTACGCGTAATCATTGAGACAATCGGGCGGAAGAGTCGGGAAAGAAAACCTCGATTACTAAGGAGCATGTCACAATCTTCTTCTACGTATGGCTCGCCGCGACGAACCTTTTGAAAAGCTACGTATATGGATCGGAAAACGAATATGTTGAGTATCGCAATCGCAAACAGAAAGAACACCGAAACTAGCGTACCGATTACTCCTCCGATATGTCTGACTGCATCCATACGATGTTGCAGCGTCAGCGCCGCTCCAGCGATTGCTGCCGCGCCCAGCCCAACAACTGTTGAGTGTCCTAAAGAAAACATCAGACCGACTGCAACGGGACGCTTACCGTCCTGCATCAGTCTCCGAGTGACGTTGTCAATTGCTGCGATATGGTCAGCGTCCACGGCGTGACGCAACCCGAGGCTATAAGCTAGAAGTGACGTCCCCAAGAGAACTGGAAACCGATGAAAGACTACAGCCGCCCAACACCAGGCGCCCAAATTAAGAGCCAACAGGATGCCGTATATCCCGAGGATGCGACCACATAGATCATCAGCACCATCGGAGAACAATCTTCTCAGTGTTGGCTGCGCCATAGTTGAAGTCTAAGAGTTGCCGCCAGTGAAATCGGTTAAAATGTACGCCACCGTGAACATGAGGTAAGACTTCAGGGAGACGTAGCACAGGTACCTTCCGGTGGCGCACCGAATTCCTCGATCGACTGTCCTCAATTTCGAATCCAGAATGAGATGAGTAACACGCGCCTACAAAACGTGCTACTGACATATCTGACAGGCAGAAGCCACTCTCATGAGAGTCGCGACCTTCAACTGCCGGCGAACGACGAAACCCATCGAAAGAAAACATCACCATAGCCCCAGATGACTGTTCCAACGATCCCGGTCAGATAGCTGAAATATGAGGTCATCTGGTAAGCTTTCGGTGGGTCGAAACTCAACTCTATTCCCCTCTGCAGCGACCCGAGGTCTTCCCTAAGGCCGGTCACGAGTGTCTTCTGCAAGAGGCCAGTGATGCGGAACGTGGCTACGGCGCCCGTCAGGGCCATCACTGATCCAGACCGCGCAAACCACTCGGTTCCCGTCTTCTTGGTCACATAGTACGAAAATGCCGTGAACAACCAGGAGATTGCCAGCACTATCGCCATTCGCTCGCAAGCGCGGTCGACCTGTTCACGTAGAGCTTTCCTTCTGGTCTCCATTTTGTCCCTCCAGCCAAGTTATCGCCACATCCACGCAACCACCCGCAGAGGTTCATCTCCAAGGAAATTCCGACGGCACCTCAAAGCCCGTGATCTGCGGCCGAGCCAGCGACAAGAATTCACGGACCTTTGCCCGAACAATGCCCGATTCTGTCGCCAGCACCCTGTAGATCAGCCCAGCGTTGTTGGGCAGACGGCTTGCTCCAGCCGCCCAGCGTTGTTCCTTGTTCCAAACCGCCGGCACGCGCAAGTGGATTGAGTCCGAATGTTCCGGAGGGGTGAGTAGGATCACGTTTCCGAACATGGTGAAGTCCCCCATGATGCCAAGGCGAGAAAGAGATGAACCTGGTGGCTCGAGCAGGTATTTTTCGGTGAAGAGCTTCGATCCGTCAGGTCGCTCTGCATTTACAGTGGAAGAGAACACATCGAACTGAAATTTCTCGCCATCGCGGTAATAGAGCCGGCCCCCGGTGAGGGTTTCCGCGTAGAACAAAGTCGCAGTAGCCGCGAGTCGGATCCGCGTGAACGTATGAAAGCGTGAGTGGCGAAACGGAATGATGGATTCGGGCAAGTACTCGAGGTAAGCACCGTCGTCCAGGGTGATGTCTTGCGTCTGAGCAACGTAGTTAGCGTCCATCTCATGGATTTTTGTAGATGCTTGGGTCGTGATGTGCCCACAGGCGCCCGGCCCCACAGAGAACTCCATTGCATATCGATCGCCCTGCAGGACGCCGCCGGAAGTGCTGATGATGTAGACGACCGGGAGGCCAGGCATACCCTCGTCACAGTAAAGCGCTTTTTGGACAAGAAGCGGCGCACGGCGCTCCATGAACGAAAGAATGGAACGATCGTGCCGTGCCTCGAACCTGAGGCGCAGCAGAGCATCTTTGCCGAGTCCTCCCGTGGGAAGTTGCCTTGGTTCATCCTGATATAGGTCGAGTTCAGGCGCCAGAACTTTCATCAGTCCTCACTTCAATGCGAGTTCAAACAAAACATTGTCCTTAATGAGGTTCACGAGTTCATCGATTCCTTCACCGGTCTTACAGTTGGTGAACACGAAGGGGGCTCCGCCGCGCATCGCGCGCGAGTCGGTTTCCATGACCTCAAGGCTCGCACCGACGTAAGGCGCCAAGTCTGTTTTGTTAATGACTAGGATGTCTGATTGCGTGATTCCGGGTCCGTTCTTTCGCGGGATTTTGTCACCAGCGGCTACATCGATCACATAGATGAAGTAGTCGACGAGGGCCGGGCTGAAGGTTAACGTGAGATTGTCGCCGCCGCTTTCGATCAGCACGAGATCGGACTCGGGGAAGCGCGCCTCCATATCCTCGACGGCGGCAAGATTCATGCTTGGATCTTCACGGACAGCTGTATGAGGACACGCCCCGGTCTCCACACCGATGATGCGTTCCTCAACCAGCATGCCTTTGAGAATGCGTCGGACATGTTTGGCATCTTCGGTCGTGACCACGTCGTTGGTAATGATCAGAACGCGCACTCCCAGTTCCAGCAATTTGGGTGTGATGGTTTCGACGATGGACGTTTTCCCAGATCCGACAGGACCGCCGATGCCGATGCGTGTGATTTTCTTCATTCGATCCCTCCAATTGTCGGATCAATTCATGAACATGCGAACTCTCGCCTGAACGTGAGCAGCTGCGAAAACATCGATCATGGGCGCGAAGGACGACATATCTTCGATTGACTTGGAGACGATTCGCTGGTAGTCGGCTTCCGCATGAGCATTGACTCTAAACAACACCGACTGCGCATCCAGGTAGTGAAGTTTCATCAGACGCAAGGATGCATTCACGAGCATGCTGGCCAAGCCATACTGGTGCGCGGCAAAAGCCTCTCGTTCGGAGAGTCGTAGCGACTCGAAAACCAACGCCTGGCCAATCGGGTAACAACCTGGGGTGATTCCGGCCTTGATCCGTTCCAGCCACGCACTGGCCTCGCAGGGACCTAAAACCCTGTCCGCCATCTCTCCCAGTTTGCGGCCCATGCGCACCGTCATGGTGCGCATCTCCTCATTGAGTTTGCGGTTGAAGACAGTCTGGTCAACCTGATCGACCTCCGACTCGTTGCCCGCGCGGGCGGCACGGAAGGCCGACAGGACCGCGACGCCATCGGACCTCGCGGCCTGTTCGACAACGACTCGGACGAAATCCCCGAGCGATCGAGGGTCGTGCACTACGCCCAATTGAACTGCGGATTCCAGTCCATTTGAGAACGAAAATGAGCCGACCGGCAGCAATGAGTCGCCGAATTGTAGGGCCCGCAACATCGCGTTTACGGACGGGACGTGCCACCCATTGTTCGATTCAGTGTTAGTGGTCATGTTTGTGTGAATGTTCAAACTCGTGCGAATGTTCGGCATCATGCCCGGCCTCATGGGTATGCACGTGAGAATGGGGTACGGAATCGGCGCCGCCGAAAAGCCTGCGGGACTCATGCGGCGAGAGGTAGGCGATTACCCTTCCGCCTGGTTCAAAGCCGTAGGTTATTCCCTCAAACGCATGGGTTTTCATCACAGAGTTCATCACTTGTTGATTCACTGTCAGAGGAACGTAGACAGTGGTTCCCTTGACTACGGCCGGCCAATGTTGATTGCCAAGGGCATGTCCAAGTTCAAGGCAGGTGCGGCCAAGCACTTCCGGAGATTTCGAGAGTAAACGGTCTAAGCGGATGACCATCACGTCCTTCAGATGAATTCGCGCAATGATTGCCAGACGGGTGGCGTTGTCCCAAAACAAGATGTCGCCATCGTGCAAATGGATGTTGCGTTCCAGGGAAACGGCTAAATCAATTCCGCCATCGGTCTTGAGACGGAAGCGGTTCTTCTGCGCCTGCCATTGGTCAAGACTTAGGACCTCGATTCGTGCGTTCTCAAGCCTGCTCGTCCATACCGGATCGCTCATGTTCCCCAGCAATGTCTCGATGACCTTCATCAATTTTCTTCCAGTGCCGTGGATTTCATTTCATCAACTGAAGAAATAGAGCTGGTTGAGCGAAATGGTTTTCGGCGGGTTGACGGTGGCATGGACCCCGTCGATAGTCACCGCAAAAGTTTCCGGGTTGACGTCGATGTTAGGGACCAAACTGTTCCGGACCATGTGCTCCTTGGTCAGAACACGGGTCTGACGGACAGGCTCAACGATGCGGTTGAGGCCGTACTTTTCATGGACTCGCAGGTCATAGGCAACCTGGGAGACAAACGTAACGCAGCTCTTTTGCAATGCCGAGCCATATGCGCCGAACATTGGCCGGTAGAACATCGGCTGCGGGGGCGCAAGAGAAGCGTTCGGATCCCCCATGTTGGCCCACACCACAAAACCGCCTTTGAGGACCAGCTTGGGCTTCGCCCCAAAAAAGGCGGGCTCCCAAAGAACTAGGTCGGCGAGCTTTCCAGGAGCTACGGATCCAAGCATGTGAGAGACGCCTGCGGTAATGCTGGGATTTAATGTGACTTTTGCCAGATAGCGAAGCACTCGGAAGTTGTCGTTGCCATTGGCATCCTCGGGAAGTTTGCCGCGGGCCTTTTTCATGGCGTCCGCTGTTTGTATGGCGCGCAGAAAAGTCTCGCCCACGCGGCCCATTGCCTGCGAATCGCTACCGATCATGGAGAGAGCGCCGATGTCGTGCAGCACGCTCTCGGCCACAATGGTTTCGCCTCTAACCCGGCTTTCCGAAAACGCCACATCCGAGGGAATCTTGGGGTTCAGGTTATGGCAAACCATGATCATGTCGAACAGTTCGGCCACTGAGTTCACGCCGCACGGCAGCGTGGGGTTGGTGGAACTCGGCAGCACATTTCGCTGACCAACAACCTTCAGCAGGTCGGGCGCGTGGCCTCCGCCGGCACCCTCTGTGTGATAGGTGTGTATTGTTCTTCCATCGAAGGCCGCGATGGAGTCCTCAACGAAGCCAGATTCATTAAGGGTATCGGTGTGAACGGCGACGCTTACGTCGTATTCGTCGGCGACAGACATGCAGCTTCGAATGCAGGCAGGGGTCGTTCCATAGTCCTCGTGGATTTTGAAACCCGCGGCGCCGGCTCGCAACTGTTCGACCAGTGGGGCCTTGCCGGTGCTGTTGCCCTTGCCCTGGAAACCAATGTTGATTGGTAATCCCTCGACGGACCGCATCATCATTTCAAGATTCCAAGGGCCATTGGTCGATGTCACTCCCAAGGTTCCGTCCGTTGGGCCAATGCCGCCTCCCCAGAAGGTGGTGGTCCCGTTTGAGAGTGCATGCTCGACTTGCTGAGGACAGATGTAGTGGACGTGTGTGTCCAGCGCGGCGGCGGTCAGGATTAGATGCTCGCCGGTGATTGCGTCGGTCGAGGTGCCGGTGCTGAGCCCTGGTGTAACACCGTCCATCGTGGAGGAGTTGCCGGCCTTGCCGACTCCTACGATCCGTCCGTCCCGGATTCCGACATCCGCTTTGATTACTCCCAACAACGGATCGAGAATCGTTACGTTCGTGATAACGAGGTCGAGGCAACCAGACTCCTGAGTGAGCTGGTTATCCGATCCCATTCCATCCCGAAGGGTCTTGCCGCCACCGGTGACCAACTCATCGCCATAGATGCGCATATCCTTTTCGATTTCGACATAGAGGTCCGTATCCCCCAGGCGAATCTTGTCGCCGGTGGTCGGGCCGAACAGGTCAGCGTACTGTTTGCGCGAGATCTTAGACATGTTGAACCTTCCTTTTTGGAATCTCTTGATCTTGAGTTTGACTTGTACCCACTTTAAGAAGCACGTTTCATCGGCATCTTTGTGATCTCTTGACCCTGAGTTGACTTGTAGCCACTTTCAGAAGCGCGTTTTACAGCCATTTGAAAGTTAGGTCGGTAATCCTTGCTCGGTCCCGCACCTGTCCAGCCATCGACAAGGTTGTTGAAGCCAATGCAGTACTGCTTGCCACCCATCGGAACAAGCTTGACTTCCTTTTCGTCGCCCGGCTCGAATCGAATCCCGGTCGTGGACGGAATATCCAGGCGCAAACCGAACGCCCGGCTACGATCGAATTCAAGATATCGATTGACTTCGAAGAAATGGAAGTGCGAGCAGACCTGGATCGGCCGGTCACCGGTATTCCGTACTTTCATGGTGATGGAAGGCCGCCCAGCGTTGATTTCGATGTCTCCTTCTGCCAGGATCAGTCCTCCAACCGGTGTGCTTTGCTTTGATGTCTGCTTTTCGCTCATATGTGTTCTCCTCTCTGAATTGACCGTCTTGCTGATGAGTTGTCACTTGATTGGATCGTGGACCGTGATCAGGCGGCTGCCGTCGGTAAAGACGGCTTCCAGTTGAACAAACGGGATCATTTCCGGAACACCTTCCATAACTTGTTTACGGGTCAGGACACCCGCGGCCTCCTTCATCACCTCCTCGAGGGTCTTTCCCTCGCGGGCTCCTTCGAGAGCAGTGGCGCAAATGATGGACATGGCCTCTGGATGATTGAGCTTCAGTCCTTTTCCCTTCCGTTTTTCAGCAACCTCGGCGAGCTGGTAGATGTAGAGTTTTTCCATTTCGCGCGGCGTGAGATGCATACACATTCCTCCTTTTTGAGTTACCCAACCAAACTTGATGCCGCCCGGCGGGCTGGACTCGCGATTGCGAGCCGCCCTAGGCGGCCTTTTGCTCCTTCATGAAGACACCTTCAATCTTTCCTATGAGAATTACGGTCCACGACGCAAGAACAAAGGGCGCAGTAAGAGCCGGAATTCCCAACAGGGCGCTCGGAAAATATTCTGTTATTGGCATGGTGATCGCGGCTGCCAGCAGCGAAATCAGGAGTGACTTGCGCCACAAGTACACGGCGATTGCCGCCAGCGAAGCGTTGTAGCCGTAGATGCCGACGTCAATAGCGGGAATTGGATTTTGGTGGTAAATGCCGAGAATCGTGCCGAGCATCGATCCGAGAAAAGCGAGCATGGCATGCCGTCGGTTACTTAGGGCGATGCCGACGATGAACAAAAACCCTGAGACGACATTCGCCCCAAACATAACCTCAGCCGTACCGCGGAGCACCCGGGTGATGAAACGCACCGGCACGTCGGAAACGGGTCCGGGAATCACGTCTATCCCTGTTCCGGCGACGGCGTGTGCCACGAGTATGAGGACCCATGTCGTTACTACGAATGGCGCGGTATAGGTTGGAAAACTCAAATAGCGGCGCATCAGGTAGGTAACAAATGAGGCTACGATGGATCCAATGACAACTAATATCCATGTAAGGAGACGAGGCTGCAAGTAGAACAGGGACGCAGTGCCGAGCAAAACGGAATTAAACCCGTAAAGTCCTGCTTGTATGTCGTCGTGATCAAATCCTGCCAGGGTAGCAGTCACGGGGCCGATGACGGCTCCGATCGCCGCGCCGATGGCCATTAACGGAGAAGCAATAGCAATTCCAGCAAGAAATAGCAGTCCGGTACCGGCGTGATCCTGAAACATAACCTGGCCGATTCCGCGCAAGACTACCCGGACAAAGTTGGCTGGAACCGACAAACTTTGTTTATCGTTTACCGTGATAGTAGTCACCCGAAGATTCCCTCCCCCAGAAAATTGGATCTTCTCTCTCGACTTCGACTGTGTCGACCAACCCGCTGGGACCCAAGGTGTCGCAGAGATTGTCAGCATGAGAAACATTCTTGCTTGCGTCTGACCGGAGTTTCTCAAGTCGAAGCGATTAGATCGAGTTCGGGCGTGTTTGCGAACTGTCATTTCTGACAGATCGCTGAATTTGTCCCCCCAGTCGCACTGACCGGACCGACTTTTTGCACCACGGCGAGTGCGAGAGTTTACATCACAACCTCATCGGGCAAGGGGGCAAATGGCGGCTCGCAGGGGGGCCGTGGAACTGACGCGCACCATGATGAACGACCTGCAGGAATTCATTGCGATTCTGGGCATGGATGAACTTTCGCCTGAAGACAAGCTATCCGTATTTCGCCCGCGCAAGATTCAGCGCTTCCTGAGCCAACCGTTCAGCATGGCGCTAGTGTTTACCGGCCGCGAAGGTAAACGGGTTTCCGTGGCTGAGACGGTTCGCGCCTGGAAACAGCAGAGCTCCTCATCTTGACGTGCAATTGTGCCAGTGACATGCGTTCGTTATTTGCTCGACAGCCCTTCATCCACGGCTGTGAAGTCGCCAGCAACAAATTCTAGAACGCTTCAGAAAGCCCCATGTACACCCCGCCCCCGTTCAACCCAATTCCGTAGTCCACACGGAGGTTGACATGATTTTTCTTGGCAAGAGTGTAGCGAACACCCATGCCGCCTGCGGGCTTCAGGTTGTCGGCATTGAATTTCCCAACCTCAGGAGCGACTTCCCCGAGCCCGAAGAAGGCGACAAGGCCAAATCGCTTTGGCAGCTCCCGCCGATATTCAATCTGGCTCGTCAGCATCAACTGGTCCCGGTACCTGCCGGTGTCATAGCCCCGCACGTCGTTGTGCATACCCAACAAACATAGGTCGTAGAAGGGAACGCGGCCCGAGGTGGCACAGCCAAAAACGCGGAATGCAAGCACCTGGCGCGGTGAAATGCCCGAATACTTATTGAATGCAAATGTATAGCTCCGATAAGAGAAGTCGCTGCCCAACGTCCCTTGAAAGAAGTCACCTACAACGTCTGCCAGCGAACCGGTTTTGGGGTAAAACTCGTTGTCGCGAAGGTCACGCTGAAAGTGAAATCCGAGGGCTGACGTCTTTGATTTGAGCTCAGGCGGATCAATTTGAATATCCGGCGGAATGTTTTTGCCCGTGAGCTCGGCATTCAGACTGCGCCACTGATACCTTGGGCCGAGGAATATCTTGCTCTTCAAATGTACCAAGAGCTCCAGCAATGTTGCCTTTCCTCCCTGATCGACCGGGACATACAAACCAAGATTGCCCGCCTCGTTGCCGATGCCATACAGATCGTAGTGAAGTTGGGCACGGCCATACGCCAGCGTAAGTCGGAACCTATCCTGTTTTAGATAAAGCTTCGCGCCCACTCCCCATGCCCAACTGCCATTGCTGGTGTAGAAGCCACCGCCGCCGATGAGGGAGGATGGTGAGATCTCGTCGTTCTTTCTTGGCGGGAATAAATAGCCGCCCACCACCACCACGCCTGAACCAATTACCGGGTTTGAGAGAGGGAAAGGTGCAACAACGATCTCACCCCGCTTACCGTCTGTATCGTCGGGCTTGCGATCACCCGACGTCGCGAGCTCGTAATCTCCTTGGCTAATCCCGACAGCCCGCGGTGTCTTCATGACAGCCGTGGAAGCCGGATCGAACTGAAAACCAACAGACTTCTGCGAAGGCTGCTGGGACTTCTGTGGCGAGCTGGGGGCCTGCGCCTGGTCCTGCATCGCCCCTCCGCTCGCTTGCCCCGTCACAGGAGAAGAGCAGGTTGCTAACCACATCGCCAACCAGGCTGAGATCCAGAATGGACGACGCAAATTCCTTGGGCAGCTCATGGCGCGACTCGCGCATTCTTGAACGGACGAGATTCGATTTCGGATCGGCTCCGAAGTGCTGGCTCCCTGGCGACCGGAAGCGCGCCGTGTCCAGGATCGTTCTGGGCCAAATCAACTCGTGCGCCAGCAAACCTGATTCCTTCAGTGCTCCGTACGGTAGTTCATCCTCCGGGCTTGGATGCGATCACGAATGTTTCCTTCGGATTGGCATTCGTGATGTGGAATCGTGCCACGGAACATGGCCATCTTCTTCGGATAATAGCGAGAGTCTGTCTGCTGTCGAACTGGCAGTTCTGTCAGAACTAAAGCTCAGCGGGGAACTCTAAGGTTTCCCGCGACGACCGCCACTGAACGATTGTTGCCGTCGAACTGGCAGATTCGCCAGTCTCCTCCTCCCCGGCCAACCGATAGCATAATTAATACCGATAGCATAATTAATGATGAAGACGCTAATGGGACCCATGGCACCGGGGGTTGAAGGAAACGATGAGTTTGCCAAATGGTTAGAACAATGGACCGCAGGAATCCAGCAAAGTCGCGTTTTGGATGAGCAGATACTACCCGAGAAGACGACCAGCGCGGACAGGCAAAGGCATACTGCCTACCGAAACCCAAGAACTCCCGACAACCAGTGAGATTCTTACGGAGGAGTGGATCCCCGCATTCCATAACAATGTCGGCTCCCTCAACCTGAGGGCTTCACGGAATTTTCAACTTCAATCTGAATTGCGACCCTGGGACAAGCGACTCCACTCTCCGGCCTGGCTTGCAACGAAGACCGAGTCATTCATTGCGGTCGGAGCGAACGATTTGTGTATCCTCGGGGTTGCTAGACTCGTCCACTTCTATTCCGCTACTGACAAAATCATCACCGCCGAGAATCCCTGCCACTGCAGTTAAGAGTTCAGCTCCGGCATCTGCCTTCAGAACGTATCCTTGCGCCCCGGTGCTCAAAGCTGCCAGCACCACATCTTTATCGTTGTTCTGAGTCAAGAAGACTATTTTTGTGTCGGGAGCTACTTGGCGGATGCCCCTCGCAGCTTCTAATCCATCGAGGTTAGGAAGGCCGATGTCCAGCAAGATCAAGTCTGGTTTCAATTCCCGGGCTTTTTGAACTGCTTCGAATCCATCGCCCACTTCACCGACGATCTGCAATTCGGGTTGCCCTTTAAGCAGGGAACAGACTTCGCGTCGCCAAGGCGCGAAATCGTCTACCAGGAGAATGCGGATTGATCGAACCAAGAGAGCCTCCGTCTGATCTTTGGAACCCCAAAGTCACAGACAAGTTGCGGAATCCGCCAATTTAAAAATGGGTCGCATCACGTAGTAGTTTGTTCGTCGCGCTAACGCAATGTTGTGTTTGCCCTAAAGCACAGTTGAAGGGACCTAGGCGTGACTAGACTTTGAACGGTCTCGTTTTGCCCTCCAAGCCGCTCACAACAAAACACCGCAAAGGCGAAAACGCGCCAGATTTCATTTGGGTCATGGGACGTTCGCCGAGCCGCCCTCCCGAAAACTGCTCAGAGTCAACTCAATCGTCTTAAGTACTGCGTGCCCATGGCTCTAACGGGCTACTCCCCGGCACGTTCGGAGGACACCGCATGGCCCGGACTCAGAGCCGGGTCAATGAGCGCAATTGGCTCCATGACAATATCAACTCCCAGGCCCAGAGTTGGCCGTGCCGACGCCAACCAAGACGCGCCGGAGGACGGACATGACATACCGACTATAGGTTGTGACTAGCATTGGGCTTCCAACAGATTGCGGGGGCTGGTATCGAAACTGAGGGAGCGGCCACCGCAGCACCAGGACGAGAGGAAACGCTCCGTGCCAGGCTGGTGGGACAACGCGCGAGTGGGCATGTAAATGGGTGGTAGGCCATTGGTTCAAGCGCCGCCGTCGCAGCGGAGAACAGCCTGTAGGAGTCCGCTAGAGGAATGCTAGTAGACACACTCTCCCTGCAAATGATGACAGTTCCCTTCAGCCAGAATCCGCATCTAGTGAGCTGTCCCGGTGATTTCGTAAGTACGGATGCGGCGCCGGGGGTCAGTATAAGTCCAGCGAAAGGGTCTGGCGGATTTGGCGTAGGCGCGGATGTATTTCCGCAGTTTGCGGGCCAG
>Ga0187883_10000158_pt1 | contig 47104 bp, 37 predicted proteins | sample June2016WEW_20_1_2_FD_132966 | JGI IMG/M metagenome (GOLD analysis project Ga0187883, IMG submission 132966) | Peatland microbial communities from SPRUCE experiment site at the Marcell Experimental Forest, Minnesota, USA - June2016WEW_20_10 | ecosystem: Environmental > Terrestrial > Soil >...
GCCGGAAGGCAGCGTGCGCCTCGACGAGCACACCCTCTGCATCGGCGCCGCCGTGACTCTCCAGGAGCTCGTCGACGACGAGCGCGTACCGGCCGTCATCCGCCACGCCGCACGGCGAGATCAGCCGCGGGCGGTGCGCACGCTCGCGACCGTGGGCGACTGTGTGAGTGCGGCCGACTCCGACAGCGAGCTGCTCTCGACTCTGCTCGCCTACGACGCCACCGTGACCGTCTACGACCGGCACCGCTCGATGACGATGCCGCTGGCGCGGGCCTTGAGCGGACACGCCAGCCTCATCCGATGCCTGGTTACGGCGCTCGTGATCGAAACCGACGGCGTCGCCTTCGCTGCCAGAGTGGGGCGCGCTCCGGACGAGCGCCCCGTCGTGGCGGCTGTCGCTCGTCGGAAGATGAACGGCGAGTTGCGCGTGGCGCTCTCCGGCGTCGCCACGTTCCCCGTCGTGGCAGCGAAAACCGACGTAGTCGACCCGCCCGGGGACGTCACGGCGTCGAACGAGTACCGGCGCGTGCTGGCGACCACGGTGATGATCCGGGCCCTTGAAGGCGTCTGACACGAGCAAGCTCAGCTAGCGGCCTGCGGGGCTCGATGAAATGCCTCCTCGTTGACCAAGGTGGGCGGGCGCCGCCCCCCGAGGGCCGCGAGGATGTTGTCGACCGCCAGCATTCCCATCGCCAGGCGCGTGTCGACGGTGGCACTTCCGAGATGAGGGCAGAGCACGACCCTCGGCTGCCCGAGCAGCCGAGGTGACACCTCCGGCTCCCGCTCGAACACGTCGAGTCCGGCAGCGAAGATCCTTCCTCGCTCGAGAGCCTCGGCGAGCGCCTCCTCGTCCACGACCGGACCGCGGGAGGTGTTGACGAGCACGGCCGTCGGCTTCATCGTGGCGAGGCGGGCGCCCGTGATGAGATGCCGGGTCTCCTCGGTCAGATTGACGTGGAGACTGACGAAATCAGCGACGGCGAGCAGCTCATCGAGCGTCATCGACTCGGCACCATCGGCGCCACGGCCGGATGCCGGCGTGCTCGGGGAGTGGGCGACGTACACGACACGCATCCCGAAACCCGTCGCCCGCCGCGCCACCGCCCGCCCGATCCGCCCGAACCCGATGATGCCGAGCGTGCGCCCGTAGACGTCGCGCCCGAGCATCGTCTCGGGTCCCCAGGCCCATGGCTGGCCGGAGCGGAGGAGACGATCTCCCTCGGCAACCCTGCGGGCTGCCGCCATCAGGAGCGCCCAGGCCATGTCGGCCGTGGCCTCGGTCAGCACGTCCGGCGTGTTCGTCACCATGACCGACCGAGCGGTGCAGGCATCGACGTCGACGTTGTCGACCCCGACGGCATAATTGGCAACGACACGAAGCTGGTTCCCTGCCGCCTCGAGCAGCTCGACGTCGACCCGCTCGGTCAGCAAGGTGACGATGCCCCGCTTGCCCCTCGCATCGCGGAGAAGGACGTCGCGCGGTATGGCCGCCTCGCCATGCCAGCAGGACAGCTCGCACTCGGCAGCGAGTCGATCCATGACGGCGGCCGGTAGCCTCCTTGTCAGGAGCACTGGCTCGCGGGGCACTCACGCGAACCTACAACGGCAGAAGGGGGACCATGAGTCTTCGTGGGCACTCGTCGGTACAGCTCGGGACGTGCGCGGCGAGGCGGCGCCCCTGGCCAGGTCGACTTTGGGCCGAAGGACCCTATGCGGGTGATCGGGTCGGGTTCAGGCTTGAAGCGAGCCGCGGTGAGGCCCCGCACCGTGATCGGCTCAAAAGACCTGTCGGGGAGCAGTGGTCGTTCTGCTGTCGCCAGGAGGAGGCCGAGGTCATGAAAGGGTTGGCCGTCGCGACATGGCCGAGCCGAGTCCCCTTGACCGAAGGTTCACTAGAGGCGGTGGCGTGGCTTCGCACTTTGTGCGCTCAGGAGGAGGGCTGACATGCCCCGTCGGGCAACACCGGAGCTTCTCGCCGTAGCTCGGGGTGACGCGCCAGCCGATCTGCTCCTCACGGGCGGGCGTGTCTTCGTTCCGAGCACGCGCGAGTGGGTACTCACCGACCTGGCCATCTACAAGGGCGTGATTGCCGGGTGGGGACAACGTGAGGCCCTCCAGGTCGTCGACGTCTCCGGGACGTCGCTGACGCCCGCCTTCATCGACGCCCACATGCACCTCGAGTCCACCAAGCTCTGGGTGGACGAGTTCGTGCGGAGGGTGCTCCCCCACGGCACGACCGCCGTGGCGGCCGACCCGCACGAGGTCGCCAACGTCTTCGGCATCCCCGGTGTTGTCGCCTTGGCCGAGGCGGCGGCTGGGCTGCCCTTCACCTTTGGCATCTGCGCCTCGAGCTGCGTGCCGGCGTCACATTTCGAGAGCCCGGGCGCCGAGCTCGGTCCGGGCGACCTCGCCTCCTTGCTGGACGACCACGGAGCGATCGGAGTGGCCGAGGTGATGAACTTCCCCGGCGTGGTCAATGGCGACCCCGAGGTGCTGGCCAAGATCGCCGCCGCTGGCAACCGTCGCGTCGATGGACACGCTCCCGGTCTGTGTGGTCGCCAGCTCGACGCCTATCTGGCTGCGGGCATCGAGTCGGATCACGAGTGCACGGAGCTCGCCGAGGCCGAGGAGAAACGTCGCAAGGCCATGTGGATCTTCATCCGCGAAGGCTCGGCGTCGCGCAACCTCAGAGCTCTGATTCCGACCGTGATCCGGCACGGCACGGAGCGCGTTGCCCTCTGCACCGATGACCGCGAGCCGGACACGCTCCTTCGAGCCGGACACGTGAACGACTGCGTGCGCCTGGCGGTGTCGTGCGGCGTCCCGCTGGAAGACGCCCTCGTGCTCGCCACGAGCAACCCGGCCGATTACCACCACTTCGACCATCTCGGCTGGCTGGCACCCGGTTACCAGGCCGATGTGCTCTGCTTCGAGGACCTGGCCGGAGTCGTGCCCGCACGCGTCTGGCAGGCGGGCCGCCTCGTGGCCGCCGACGGTGCCGTCGTCGACGGGGCCGTTCCTTCCCGGCCGGCGCCCGACTTCATGCGCGCCTCGGTCCATCTCGATCCTCCACCGACGGCGGCGGATCTGGACCGCCGCCCACCCGAAGGTGGGCTGGCGCGTGTCATCGGGATCGAGGAGCACTCGCTCACGACCCGCCAGCTCATCCTCGACGTCACGGACCCGTCGGTGGAGGTCTCCCGCATCGGGGTCGTGGAGCGGCACCGCCGCACCGGTCGTGTCGGTCTCGGCTACGTCCACGGTTTCGGTCTCGCTCGCGGTGCCATCGCCTCGACGGTGGCGCATGACGCCCACAACTGCATGGTCGTGGGCGCCATCGACGCCACCGGTCCGCCCGACATGGCGGTCGCCGTCGCCAGGCTGGCGGAGATCGGTGGAGGCCAGGTGGCCGTTCTCGACGGCCAAGTGCTCGCCGAGGTCCCGCTCCCGATCGGTGGCCTCATGAGCGACCTCGACGCAACCACGGTCGCCGTCGAGGTGGAGCGGCTGGCCGAGACGGCCTCGAAGGCGCTCGGCATCAACATCGCCGCGCCCTTCATGCAACTCAGCTTCCTCGGGCTGTCGGTTCTGCCCGAGCTGAGGATCACCGATCGCGGCATCGTCGATGTGACGACCTTCTCTCTGGTCGACGCGGCGGCAGGCTGATCCGTGGCGGTCCTTGTGCCTCGTTCGCTAGACGAGGCATTCGCCATGCTCGAGCGGTCCCCCGAGGCCGAGCTGCTGGCAGGCGGCACGGACTTCATGGTGGAGGTGAACGCCGGCCTCCGGCGACCCTCCGCCGTGCTCTGTCTTGGACGCATACCCGAGATCGCCGGCTGGCGACGGGAGGACGGGCACGTGGTGCTCGGCGCCGGTCTGACCTACACCGAGATGATGGAGCCGGAGCTGGCCGGTCTCGTACCCGGGCTCGCCCGCGCCGCACGGACCGTCGGCTCGCCTCAGATCCGCAACGCCGGCACCGTCGGCGGCAACCTCGGCACCGCCTCCCCGGCCGGTGACTCGCTGCCGTTGCTGGCCGCCCTCGAGGCCACCGTCGTCGTCGGCCATCTCGCAGGCACGAGGCGCACGCTTTCCTTGAGCCAGCTCCTGACCGGCCCGAAGAGGACGTCACTCGAGCCGGGCGAGATCATCCTCGAGGTGCGAGTGCCCGCCAATTTCGGCACGCAGGAGTTCTTGAAGGTAGGCACGAGAAACGCCATGGTCATCGCCGTCGCCAGCGTGGCGGTCGTCGTCGACTGGGTCGGCCACGGTGTGCGGATCGCCCTCGGTTCCGCTGGACCGGTTGTGATCCGGGCGACCGACGCCGAGGAGCTGGCGGAGTCGAGAATCGACTGGGAGGAGCGACGCCTCGCAGCCGGCGAGGACGACCTGAGCGATTTCGTCGACCTTGTTCGGGCTGCGGCGCGCCCGATCGACGACCACCGCTCGACCGCCCAGTACCGCCGGCATGCCGTCGGGGTATGCGCCGAGCGCGCCCTGCGCCGGGCATTCCAGGGCGATGATCGCAAGGAAGAGCCATGGAGCAGCTGAGCACTGAGGGATCCCTCCTCAGCTACACGCTTCGCGTGAACGGCCGCGACCGGCCGGTCAGCGATGCGCTCATCGAAGAGAACCTCCTCTACGTCTTGCGGGAGCGGCTCGGCCTTCGCGGGTCGAAGAACGCCTGCGAGCAGGGCGAGTGCGGGGCGTGCTCGGTGATCCTCGACGGCAGGCTGGAGTGCGCCTGCACGGTGCTCGCCGCCAGCGCCGTCGGTCGAGAGGTCGTCACGGTGGAGGGTCTCACGCCTGACGGCGACGGGCTCTCGGACCTGCAGGAAGCCTTCCTCGCCGAGGGGGCCGTCCAGTGCGGCTTTTGCACTCCGGGACTTGTCGTGAGCGTGCACGACCTCCTTTCGCGCAACCCTCACCCGACCGAACTCGAGATTCGCGAGGCCATCTCCGGCAACCTCTGCCGCTGCACCGGCTACGGCCGCATACTTGCGGCTGTGAAGGTGGCCGAGGAGATGCACCAGCCATGACCACCCTCGACACGCTCGCCGAAGCCGGGACGACCGATCGCACGGCGCAGGGCCTCGGAACGAGCGCCCGCCGGCCGGACGGGCGACCCAAGGTCCGGGGGCAGTTCGCCTTCTCGTCCGATCTCGAGGCGAAGGACATGCTCTGGGGCCAGCTGCTGCGTTCTCCCCACCCGTCGGCGACCATCCGCCACATCGACGTGTCGGGCGCGTGGCGTATCCCCGGAGTCGTGTCCGTCCTCACTGCGGACGACGTGCCCGGCCGCAGCAGCTATGGACTCGACTACCCCGACCAACCGGTCTTCGCCTCAGACGTCGCGCGCTACGCCGGAGAGCCCGTGGCGGCGGTGGCGGCTGACCACCCCGTGACGGCGCGACGTGCCGCCGAGGCCATCGTCGTCGACTACGAGGTGCGCGAGCCGCTCACCGACTCCGAGGCGGCCCTCACGGCCGAGCCGATCCACCCGCTCGGCAACGAGCTCTACCGTCAGACGATCCGCCGGGGTGACCCTGCCGCCACTGGCGTCGTCTCGGTCGAGGGCCACTACGAGACCGGCATGCAAGACCAGGCCTTCATGGGGCCTGAATCGGGCCTGGCCGTTCCGGCGGCCGATGGCGGCGTCGACCTGTACATCGCCACACAGTGGCTGCACGTCGACCAGGACCAGATCGCCGCCTGCCTCGGCTTGCCCCTCGACCTCGTGCGCGTTCACCTCGCCGGTGTCGGCGGGGCCTTCGGCGCCCGTGAGGACCTGAGCATGCAGGTGCAGCTCTGCCTGCTGGCGTTGCGCTCGGGCCGGCCGGTGAAGATCGTCTACTCGCGGGAGGAGTCCTTCCACGGCCATGTCCATCGGCATCCAGCGCGAATGTGGTACCGGCACACGGCCGATGCCACCGGCCGACTCGTAAGTGTCGAAGCCCGTATCCTCTTCGACGGCGGCGCCTACCTCTCGTCGTCAACGGCCGTGACGCTGAACGCCGCCTGCTTCGCCAACGGCCCCTACAAGGTGCCCAACGCCTTCGTCGACTGCACGGCGGTGCGCACGAACAACCCTCCATGCGGCGCCATGCGCGGCTTCGGCGCGGTCCAGGTGTGCTTCGCCCACGAGGCCCAGATGGACAAGCTCGCCGCTGCCCTTTCGATCGACCCAGTCGAACTGCGACTCTTGAACGCCTATGCGCCGGGAGACGAACTCATCATCGGACAGGTGCTGACGGGGACGGCGCCGGTCGCCGAAGTCATCCGGGCGTGCGCGGCCGCCCCGCTGCCTCCCGGAAGTCCGGACACGGTGCCCGAGCTCGCCCTTCCCGGGGGTGCCGGCCGGACGGCCGAACGGCGGCGGGTGCGACGCGGGGTGGGTTTCGCTGTCGGGTTCAAGAACCTCATGTTCTCCGCTGGCTTCGACGATTACTCGACGGCGCGCTGCCGCCTCGAGGACGGTCAGGTGACGATCACGACCGCCGCTGTCGAGGTGGGACAGGGCCTCGTCACACTGATACAGCAGATCGCCCGTGATGTGCTCGGAGTCGACGAGGTCGCCCTCGGAGAAGCTGCGACGGTTGGCATCGGCTCGGCAGGCTCCACCTCGGCGAGCCGCCAGAGCTGGATGACGGGGGGCGCGGTCGACAGCGCCTGCAGGACGGTCCGCGAGCGACTCCTCTCCTCCATCGCCCAGCGCTTCGAGGTGCCGCGTACCGGTCTCGAGCTCGCCTCCGGCCGGGTCGTCTCCGCCGACGGTTCGTTCAACGTCTCCCTGTCCGAGGCTGCCGCCGGAGAGGTCCTCGAGGAGACGGCCGTCTTCCGCCACCCTGGGACAGCTGAGCTCGACGAGAACGGCCAGGGCGACGCCCATGTCTCGTTCGCTTTCGCCGCTCATCGGGCCGTCGTCGACGTCGACCTCGACCTCGGTCTCGTCAAGGTCGTCGAAGTTGCCACTGTCCAGGACGTCGGTCGCGTCCTCAACCCCGTGCAGCTCCTCGGCCAGCTCGAGGGCGGCATCTCCCAGGGCGTGGGTTTCGCCGTGATGGAAGAGATCGTCCTCGACAAGGGGAAGGTGCGCAACCCTTCGTTCACCGACTACATCATCCCGACGGCGCTCGATATGCCACCGGTGAGAGTCGAGGCCCTCATCGAGCAGCCCGAGCCGGGCTCGCCTCTCGGTGCCAAGGGCGCCGGCGAGCCGCCGTCGATCTCGTCCACCGCCGCCGTCGTGGCGGCCATCCGCAACGCCACGGGTCTCGAGCTGGCACGAACCCCGGTGCGGCCGCAGGACATCGCCCTCGCCCTCGCCGGGCAACCGTCCGAATGGGCCGGCGAGGCCCCCGCCACCCCCTCGCCCGCAAAGGAGGCCATGCCATGACAACGCCCGTCGCTGTCTACCTGCAGGACGCCCACCCCATCCGTCAGGGGATGGAGATCGCCAAGTACGCCGAGTCGAAGGGCTTCCACGCCGTCTGGCAAGCCGAGAGCCGCCTCGTGAGGGAGGCGACTGTGCCGATGGCGGCGTTTCTGTCCGTCACCGAGCGGATCAAGGTCGGCTCCGGCGTGGTCAACAACTGGACCCGCAACCCGGCCCTCCTCGCCTCGACGTTCTCCACCCTCGATGACCTCGCCCCCGGGCGCGTCATCCTCGGGATCGGGGCCTGGTGGGAACCACTTGCCAGCAAGGTCGGCATCAAGCGGGAGAAGCCGCTGCGCGCCATGCGCGAGACCGTGGAGGCCGTCCGCGCCCTGCTCACCGACAAGAACGTCACCTACGAGGGAGAGTTCGTCCACCTCGACGGTGTCGAGCTCGATTACGTCTACCAGGAGCGGCGAGCAAAGGACGTGCCCATCTACATCGGCGCCACGGGGATGCAGATGATGGAGCTCGCCGGCGAGATCGGCGACGGTGTCGTGCTCAACTACCTCGTCTCGCCCGCCTACAACGACCGAGCCCTCGAGCACCTCGAGGTGGGTGCGCAGCGGGCAGGGCGCTCGGCCAGCGACATCGACAGGCCGCAGCTCGTCGTCTGCTCGCTCGACGAGGACCGCGAGGCGGCCCTCGATGCGGCCCGCATGCTCGTGACGCAATACCTCGGCCAGCAACCCCACATCATGAAGGCCTCGGGCGTGCCCCAGTCGCTCCTCGACAAGATCGGCGAGGTGCTGACGTGGCCGGCGACCCACGAGCAGGTGGAGGCCGCCTCGAAACTCGTCCCGGACGAGATCGTGCAGATGCTGACGGCCTCGGGAACCGCCTCGGAGTGCCGGGCGCAGGTGGCCGAGTACGTGAGGCGGGGTTGCACCTGCCCGGTGCTCTACCCGCTCGGCCGGGATGTGCACGCCATGATCGACGCCTTCGCGGACTGGACCGCCTGAGAGAACAGGGCTGGTCCCGAGCCGCCACCAGCCGGGCACCGGTGATGGCGCGCCGCGACCTCCCAGGCCTCGGTGCCGTCGGCCGGGGGTGCGAGGTTCGTCGCGACAGGCTGGCGAGCGCTGTGTCTACCCTGGACAGGGCAGTCCGGCGTGAGAAGGGGAGACCATGACCACACTGAAGAACCGGCCGAACACCGCCCTCCTCGTCGTCGACGTGCAGAACAGCGTCGTGGAGGGGGCTCACGAACGTGAGGCGGTCGTCGCCAACGTCGGCCGCCTGGTCGACAAGGCGCGGCGGGAGGGCGTGCCCGTTGTCTGGGTGCAGCACTCCGACGAGCACCTCGCCAAGGGGAGCGACGAATGGCGGATCGTCCCCGAGCTCACCCCGCAGGACGCCGAGCCGCTCGTCGAGAAGTCCTACGGCGACTCCTTCGAGGACACCAACCTCGAGAACGTGCTCTCCGGCCTCGGTGTCGGGCGGCTCGTCGTCGCCGGCGCACAAACCGACGCTTGCATCCGCTCGACCCTCCATGGGGCGCTCGTGCGGGGCTACGACACCACCCTCGTGAGCGACGCCCACACGACGGAGGACCAGACGGAATGGGGGGCGCCTCCCCCGGAGCAGGTCATCGCCCACACGAACCTCTACTGGACCTACGAGACGGCGCCGGGCAGGACGGGCGGGACGGTCGAGACGAAGGACGTCGACTTCGCCGGGACGGCCTGAGCGCCGTCGTCTGCCGCGTCCTCAGCCCAGGACGGCTGGCGGGCTCACCCGACGGCGCACCACGCCGAGGCGGGTTTCAGAGGCGGGCGAAGAGCCGAGCCGCCTGCTCGCGGGCGCGTGCTCGGATCTCGGCCGGATCGACCCTCGTGGGCTGGCCGTCGCGCAGGACGGCCTCTCCGTCCACGACGACCTCGAGCGGGCGCACGCCGGGCGTGAAGGCGAGGTGCCAGGCGTCCATCGGCTCGTAGCTCCAGCGCACGCGGTCGTCACGCGCCTCTGGCACGAGCTCGTAACCGCCCTCCAGCCAGGACCAAGCCGCCGACGGTGCGGCCGTCACGTCGTCTTCCCGATGGCGGGCATACGCGACTCGGAACTCCTCGAGCATGTCGGCCCCGATGCCGTCGGTGCCGAGAGCCACAGTGCCCTCCCACCGAGCGGGACGGCCGTAGCCGACGGCGTTGTTCATGTTCGAGCGTGGGTTGTGTGCCACGGTGCCCCGAAGCGGTCGGTCGAGGTGCACGCAGTGGGCGAGCAGCCAATTGTCAGCCGCCACCGCCTCCAGCCGTCCGCCTGCGGCGGCGTCGACACGGTCCTCCGACACATGGATGTGCACGCCGGCCCCGAGGTCGGTAGCGAGTCCCACGACCTCCTCGAGCGTCGCTTCCGAGAGCGTGAAGCACGCATGGGCACCAACGAAACCTCGTCCGCCGCCTTTCAAGAAACGCTCGTTCTCCGCCAGTCCTGCCCTCGTTCCCGCTGCACCGTTGCGGTCCGTGACCTCGTAGCAGCACAGCGACCGCACGCCCACCTCTGCACAGGCCTCGGCGATGACGTCGAGCGAACCCTCGATGGCGTTCGGCGAGGAATGATGATCGACGATGGCCGTGGTGCCGCCTTCGAGCGCCTCCAGCGCCCCCAGCAACGCCGACCAGCGGATCATGTCGAGGTCGAGGGCGCAGTCGAGCCGCCACCACACGAGCTCGAGGATCTCGGGGAAGTCCCTGGGCACTCGCGGTGGCGGCGGCATCCCCCGGGCGAGGGCGGAGTACAGGTGGTGGTGTGCACAGACGAGCCCCGGCGTCTCCTCACCGGGCGTCATGGGGTCATTCCTCGGACGAACCGGCTGAGGCGGCCACCGCCCGTCGCATGGGAAGCGTGTCCCTCCATTCGCCGTCGAGATCGTGCAACGCAGTCGCCACGGCTCCCGCCGTCGGGACGAGGCCGATCTCCCCCATCCCCTTGATGCCATACGGGCTTCGCGGCTGAGGCACCTCGACGAGGACCGCTTCGATGGGCGGGACATCCTTCGCTCGCAGGATGCCAAGACCCCGGAGCGTCATGTGCGTCGGGCGTCCGTCCTCGTCGGCAGGGAACTCCTCCGACAAGGCGTACCCGAGCCCCATGTGAACGGCACCCTCGATCTGCCCTTCGCAGAGCATCGGGTTGACGGCGCGGCCGACGTCGTGAACGGCCACCACCTTCTCGATCTGGCTCGTCTCGCGATCGATCGTCACGAGCTGGGCGGCATAGGAGAAGGCCGAGTGGATGATCGGGTTCTCCACCCCCTCGTCGAGAGAGTTCGTCCAGTCGACGCGGTACTCGCCCTCGTAGTCGACGCCCGGCTTGCATCCGTCCTCGATCGCCCGCTGGCAGGCGGCCGCGATGGCGCCCGCCCCCATCAGCGTGCCGCGGGAGCCGGTCGTCTGGCCTGCTCCGAGCTCGCGGGTCGTGTCCACGACGACCCGGACCCGCCCGGGGTCCAAGCCGAGCTCCTCGACGGCAACCTGCTGGGCGACGGTGTGGATTCCCTGTCCCATCTCCGTCCAGCAGTGGCGTACCTCGACGTCGCCGCTCTCGTCGAAACGCACGACTGCCCGCACGATCTCGAGGAACCCGTTGCCGAGGCCGGAGTTCTTCAGCCCGAGGCCGAGGCCGACGGCCTTGCCGGCCGCCACGGCGGCGTCGTAGGCAGGCTCGACGGCATCGAGGCAGGCGAGGGCGCCGAGGCAGCCGTCGTCCATCACCTGCCCCGGCCCCCAGACACATCCCGGACGGATGGCGTTGCGGCGGCGCATCTCGAGACCCGAGATTCCCACCTTCTCGGCCAAGCGGTCCATGACGCCTTCCATGGCGAACTGGGCCTGATTCGCACCAAAACCGCGGAAGGCGCCGCACACGGGGTTGTTCGTCCGCACCGCCAGGGCCTCGACGTCGATCGCCGGCAGCACGTACGGGCCGGAGGCATGGCCGGCCGCCCTCTCGAGCACCTTCATGCCGACGGAGGCGTACGGCCCGGAATCGCCGATCATGCGCGCCTTCAATGCGGTCAGCATCCCGTCGGCATCGCAGCCTGCCCAGTACTCGAGGCGGATCGGGTGACGCTTGGGATGGAGGAGGAAGGACTCCTCACGCGACAACGTGCATTTCACCGGTCGCCCGAGCAGGAAGGCCGCCAGAGCAGTCTGCGCCTGGTTCGACATGTCCTCTTTCCCGCCAAAGGCTCCGCCGTTCGAGACCAGCTCGACGACGACCTGGGTTTCGGGGACGGCCAGGACGGAGGCGATCTGGTCGCGGTCGTCCCAAACCCCCTGCCCACCGGAATAGACCGTCAAGGTGCCGTCAGCTTGTGGCACGGCAAGGGTCGACTCGGGCTCGAGGAAGGCGTGCTCCACGCGCTGGGTCTGGAACACCTCGTGCAGGCGATGCTCCGAAGCGGCCAAGGCGGCCTCCACGTCGCCCCGCTGATAGGCGGAGCGGGAGAGGACGTTGCCGTCGAGCTCCCAGACGGCGTCCTCCGGGTCGTCGATCGCCGCCACGGCGTCGGTGAGCGCTCGCAGCGGCCGGTATTCGACATCGACGAGCTTGGCTGCCTCACGCGCCTCTGCGAGCGAGCGAGCGACGACGATGGCGAGGACGTCGCCGAGATAGGCGGTGCGCCCGCCCTCCGGGATGAAGACGGGCCAGTCGGTGTAGATGATGCCGACTCGGAGCTTGCCCGGTACGTCGGCTGCGGTGAACACGGCCTCCACGCCCGGCGCCGCCAGCGCCGGGCCGGTGTCGATGCGAACGATGTCGGCTCGGGCGTGGTCGGCCAGCCGGAGCGCCCCATGGAGCATGCCGGGGACGCGCAGGTCGTCCACGTAGGCGCGATCCCCGAGAGCGAGCTGCAGGCTCTCGTACTTCGGGCTGCGAGCGCCTATGCCGTGCTTCGTGCCGTTCGTACCGTTCGTACCGTCGCCCGCCGCAACGAGAGGGGCCCTCCCGCTGGCGAGGAGCTCGACGGCGTCGAGGATCTTCGTGTAGCCCGTGCAGCGGCACAGGTGGGCACCGAGGTGGCGGGCGGCGTCCTCTCGGGTCAGCTCCGAGCCCTTCTTGTCGAGCAGCGCCTTCACGCGCACGACGATCCCCGGCGTGCAGAACCCGCACTGCAGGGCACCCGTGGCGGAGAAGGCGTTGGCGAAGCGCGCCCGCTCGTCCTCATCGAAACCCTCCAGCGTCGTGACGGACTTGCCGGCGACACGGGCGAGAGAGGTGCTGCAGCTGATCATTGCTTTGCCGTCGATGAGCACCGTGCAGCACCCGCACTGCCCCGACGGCGAGCAGCCATCCTTCGGCGAGGTGATGTCCAGCTCCTCGCGGAGGGCTGCCAGGAGATTGGGGTGCTCGCCGACCTCGACCAACTTGCCGTTCAACGTGAACTCGGTCATGGCTCCATTCTCCCACTGCCCTGATCGGCGGCGCGCCCCACCTGGCCGGCGCCGAGAAGTGCCTCGTTCCATGATCGCTCGGCCGTGGGCGCCTAGGTAGGGGCGAAGGACCCTAAGGCAGCCCCACGGGCTTTCGCCTGCTCCTAAAGGGTCCTTCGGCCCTTCAGGCCGCCCGCCCTCATCTTTACCCTTCGGTTACAAGCAGCGTTACCAGCCCTCCATCAACACCGAGGTTGGGGGGGAGGTCGACCGGGAGAGGAGTCGCGAATGCCGCCGGAGGGCTCGCAGTCTCGATGGGCGCAGCGACGCACGAGCTGGGAGCGCTTCCTCCTCAGCTGGTTCGCCCTCCCCGGGTCGCTGCTGGCGGCACTCCTCCTCGGCGCCCTCATGATGGCCGTGCTCGGCGCCAACCCGCTCACGGGTTACCACGCCCTCTTCGACGGTGCCTTCGTGGGCAGCTACGCCCTCGGCGCTACCGCCGTGAGGGCTGCTCCGCTCCTTCTCGTCGGGGTCGGAATCTGCATCTCGTTTCGCGCCAGCATGCTCAACATCGGCGGCGAGGGCCAGCTGGCGATGGGCGGCCTCGCCTGCGCGGCGACCGCCCTCGCCCTCCCGAACCTGCCGAGCATCGTGCTCATCCCCCTCGTGCTCCTCGCCGGCGCGGCCGGCGGGGCCATCTGGGGCGCCATCCCGGGCGCCTTCAAGGCCTATTTCAACGTCAACGAGATTCTCAGCACGATCATGCTCAACCTCGTCGCCGTGCAGATCATGAACTACCTCTTGGCGGGCCCCATGGTTGACAACACCCAGAACTCGACCTATGGCCTCATCCCGGAGACACGGCTCCTCTCCTCCCACTCCTGGCTGCCGATTCTCATCCCCGGAACCCAGCTCCATCTCGGCGTCGTCATCGCTGTCGTCGTTGCCGGGGGTGCCTACGTGCTGCTTTTTCACACCGGCGTGGGGTTCCGGCTGCGCGCCGTCGGGATCTCGCGCGAAGCCGCCAATTACGCCGGCATCAAGGTGAAGCGGACGATGGTGTTGGCAATGACCCTCAGCGGGGCGATGTGCGGTCTCGGGGGGGCGATGCTCGTCATCGGGAGCATCTCGCACAGGATGGTGACCGACGGGAGCCTCACCGGCTTCACCGGGTCTGACGGCTTCAACGGCATCGTCGTGGCTCTCTTCGGCGGGCTCAGCCCCCTCTGGAGTGTCGTCTCTGCCTTCCTCTTCGGAGGGCTGCTCACCGGCGGCGACGCTCTCCAGGTGGCCACGGGCGTGCCGGCCGACATGGTGACGGCCCTCGAAGGCCTCGTCGTGGTGTTCGTCGTATCGCTCGAGTACATGAGGCGCCGGGCCCGCACGGCCGCCTTGGCCCCGCCGGTGACGCCCTCGCGCTCATCGCGGGCAAAAGACGATGTCCCTCCGCTCGTCGGGGTGGGACGGGCCCCAGGGCTCGGCTCGCACGAGGCCTCCAGGACGGGAGCGTCACCGTGAGCCACTTCTTCACCTACGCCGTCCTCACCTCCACGGTGGCCGCCGCCATCGCCCTCGCCAGCCCGTTCCTGCTGGCCTCCCTCGGCGAGACGATGGGCCAGCGAAGCGGCGTCATCAACCTCGGTGTCGACGGGATCATGCTGCTGTCGGCCTTCTCGACCTACTTCGTGGCCCTTAAGACGGGCAGCCTCCTGTTCGGGGTCCTCGCCGGCGTCGGGGTCGGGATGGTGATGGGCGTCATCACCGCCTTCATCTCTGTCACCTTGAAAGCCGAACAGGGCATCAGCGGCATCGGGATCTACCTCTTCGGCCTCGGCTTCAGTGATCTGCTGTTCATCAAGCTCGTGGGCACACCGCTGCCCATCAACGAGCTGACTCCGATCGGCATCCCCCTGCTCGACCGCATCCCCGCTGTCGGGAACATGCTGTTCAAGCAGACGATCCTCGTCTACCTGGCCTTCCTGCTCGTCCCCGTGTTCGCCTTCGTGCTGAACCGCACGACCTACGGCCTCAAGATCCGCGCCTGCGGGGAGAACCCGGCCGCCGCCGACACCGTCGGCATCAGCGTGGCACGCATCCGTTGGTCGACCGTGCTCATCGGCTGCACGATGGCGGGTCTGGCGGGCGCCGCCTTGCTCCTCTACGACGGGATCTTCATGGAGAACCTCACGCAGAGCGAGGGGTTCATCGCCGTGGCGCTCGTGTACTTCGGTGCCTGGCGCCCCCTCGGCGTCATGGGCGGCTCCGTCCTCTACGGGTTCACGATCGCCGTCGTCCTCGAGTGGAAGTCGCTCGGCATCATCCCGCTCAGCGCCTCCGATCTCGCCGCCACGGCTCCGGCCGTCATCACGATCCTGGCCTTGTTGCTGGTGGCTCGCCGCTTCCGGCAGCCCGCCGTCCTCGGCAAGCCCTACGAGAGAGGAGGTTGATGCCCCCCGCACGTGTCTTCCCATCTACTCGGGGCCGGCCGCCCCTGCGGTCGCCCACCTCGACACATTCAGTTCAGTCCGAACCCTAAGAAAGGAATGACAATGCATGCACATCTGACCAAGAAGGTCGGCGTGCTGCTCGTCGCAATCGGTGTGGCCCTCGGCCTGGCCGCCTGCGGGAGCACCGCCTCGACCAGCACGACCACCACCAAAGCCTCTTCATCTGCGCCAAAGGTGTTCAAGGTGGCTCTGATCGCTCCGAGTGCCACCAACGACCTGGCGTTCACGGAGTCGATGTACAACGCCCTCGAGGGCCTCAAGACGACTGAGAACCTGCAAATCTCGGTCTCGGCCAACGAATTCATCGTGGCAGACGCCGCCAACATCATCCGCGAGTACGCCTCGGAGGGGTACAACCTCGTGATCGCGCACGGATCCCAGTACGGCTCGACAATCGAGCAGCTGGCTCCGCAGTTCCCGAAGGTGTCGTTCGCCTGGGGCACGGCCGGCTCGACGTTCGGCTTGCCGAACGTCTTTGCCTACGAGGCCAGCTCGAACGAAGGCGGCTACGTGCAGGGGTACATGGCAGCGCTGTTGAGCAAGTCGCACGTGCTCGGAGTCATCGGGCCGATCGCGACGGGCGATGCCAAGCTGTACGTTGACGGCTTCGTCGCCGGGGCCAAAGCGGCCGATCCGACGATCACCGACCACCCCGTGTACACGGGCTCCTTCAGTGACGACAGCCTGATGGCCACGGCCGCCAAGACGTTCGTCTCCGACGGTGCTGATGTCCTCACGGGCAGCTCGCAGTCGGTCGTGGGAGCCATCGGTGTCGCTCGCGCTGACCACCTCCCCTGGTTCAGCACGCAGTGGAGCCAGGCGACCCTGGCGCCCAGCAACGTCGTGTCGGCGCAGGTCTACAACTGGACGCCCGTCCTCACCCAGATGATCACGGAGATCCGTTCGGGCAAGCTCGGCGACGCCACGTACGTCATCGGGCTCGGCAACGGCGGTGAGCAGATCGTCTTCAACCCGGGCTACAAGCTCCCGGCATCGGTGAAGGCCAAGGCGCAGAAGCTCATCACCGACATCACCAACGGGTCCCTCACGGTTCCTCAGTGATCGCAGGAAGCGACGGTACGGAGGCCACAGTGGCAACCACGAGCAACAGCCCTACGGCTACCGCTACCGCGACCGCCCATCCGGAGGAGGCAGTACCGCTCCTCCGGATGAGCAGCATCACCAAGCGCTTTCCCGGCGTGCTCGCCAACGACGACGTGGACTTCGATGTCCGAGCCGGCGAGGTCCACACGCTCTTCGGAGAGAACGGCGCCGGCAAGAGCACGCTCATGCGCATCCTCTACGGCCTCTACCGCCCCGACTCGGGCGAGATCCGCGTCCACGGCGAGGCCGTCCAGATCTCCTCGCCGGCCGCCGCCATCCGCCATGGCATCGGCATGATCCACCAGCACTTCATGCTCGTGAACACCTTGACCGTGGTCGAGAACGTCGCCCTCGGGCTGAAATCGTCCCGCGGTCCGCTCACGGACCTCGGCAAGGTCTCGGTAGGCCTCGAGGAGCTCGCCGAGCGGCACGGGCTCGAGGTCGACCCTCACGCCCTCATCTGGCAGCTCTCGGTCGGCGAGCGCCAGCGCGTCGAGATCCTGAAGGCGCTCTACCGCGACGTCGGTCTCCTCGTCCTCGACGAGCCGACTGCCGTGCTCACCCCGAACGAGGTCGACGATCTCTTCCGGGTCCTCCGCCAGCTTGCCGCGAGCGGACGAGGGCTCGTGTTCATCTCCCACAAGGTGAACGAAGTGCTCGAGATCTCCGACCGCATCACCGTCCTTCGCGCCGGCAAGCGCATCGGCACGGTCTCCAGGGCGGAAGCCTCACAAAGCCGGCTCGTCGAGATGATGGTGGGGCACGACCTGTCCGCCGATGTGCGACCGACGGCCGCCGCTGCAGGCGAGAGACGTCTCGTCGTGCGCGACCTCACGGTGAAGGGAGACCGCGGGCAGGACGCCGTACGCGGGCTCGATCTCGAAGTCGACGCCGGCGAGATCGTCGGGATCGCCGGAGTGTCAGGCAACGGCCAGCGTGAGTTCGCCGAGTCGGTCGCCGGCATTCGTGCCCCTACGAGCGGCTCGATCCTCCTCGGCGGGAGCGAGGTAGCCGGCGCCCCGCCTGCCCAGGTGCGGGCTGCCGGGCTTGCTTATGTCCCCGAGGAGCGCATGCGCGACGGCATCGTTGCAGATTTCACCGTCGCCGAGAACCTCATGCTCGTGGACAACAACAAGCCGAGCTTCTCCCGGCTCGGGTTTCTCCGCAGCCGCGTGATCAAGCGACACTGCCAGGAGCTCGTCGACGCCTTCGACGTGAGAACGCCGAGTCTCGACACGCCGGCACGCAACCTCTCCGGTGGCAACATTCAAAAGCTCATCATGGCCCGGGAGCTATCCGGCCAACCTCGCCTGCTGCTCGTCGCCCAACCGACGCGGGGGATCGACGTCAGTGCCGCCCAGTACATCCACCGGCGGCTCGTCGAACAGCGCGACGCCGGTACGGCCGTGCTCATCATCTCCGAGGATCTCGACGAGGTGATGTCGATCTCCGATCGCATCCTCGTGATGTACGAGGGCAGGATCATCGGCTCCGCCGACCCGCGCACGAGTACGCGTGAAGCCATCGGCCTCATGATGGCCGGCATCGAAGCCGAGCAGTCGGAGGAGGCTGCGGCCGCTGTCGAGCCGGTGAGCGTCGATCGCTGAGCAGCCGGCTTTGCCGGCGTCCTGGTCTGCCGACGGCGGCACTTGGTCCAGTGGCAGGCTCCAAAACGGCTCGTCTCCGACACCACAGGCGTGCGGCCGAGAACCTGGTAGTGAGTTCCGGTCACATATGCGTGCAACCGACTACCACGTCGGGCGGCAAACGGCTCCCACCGGTGTGCGCGATCGGCGAGACACGAGAGACAACATTCGGCCTCAGCCCGGCACGAAGCGCGTGCCCGTCTCGCCTGCGAGGGCCCTCTCGACGTTGGCGGGATCGGTCACGATGGCTTCCGTGCCACCCGCGTCGAGGTAATTGAGGACGGCCTGGATCTTCGGCGCCATGCTGCCGGCGGCAAAGTGGGTACCCTCCGCCAGGTACGCCCTCGCCTCGGATGCGGTCAAGCGGTCCACGAAACGCTGCTCCGGTCGTCCGAAGCTGAGCGCCACCTGCTCGACCGCCGTCGAGATGAGGAGGAGGTCGGCGCCAAGGTTGGTGGCCAGCAGCGCCGAAGCGAGGTCCTTGTCGATGACGGCCGCGACCCCCTCGAGATCGCCGTCCTCTTTGCAGACAACCGGAATGCCGCCCCCGCCGGCGGTGACCACGACGATGCCGGCCTCGACGAGCGTGCGGATGGCAGGCATCTCGACGATCCGCACCGGAGTGGGAGAGGCGACGACGCGGCGCCAACCGCGGTTGGCATCTTCGATGAGCTCCCAGCCCTGCTGCCGTCGGCGCTCTGCCATCGCCTCGTCCATGAACGACCCGATCGGCTTGCTCGGATGGCTGAAGGCAGGGTCGTCGGCTCTCACCTCCACCTGGCAGATGACGGTGGCTGCGTTGCGATCCATGCCGAAGCGGCGGAACTCGTTGCAGAGGTTCTGCTGCAGGGCATATCCGATGGCACCTTGCGTGTCGGCCCCGCACACGTCGAGGGGAACCTCGTGCAGCTCGCTCGCCGCCAGCTCGGAACGTCGCAGGATGAAGCCGACCTGGGGCCCGTTGCCGTGGGCGATGACGACGTTCCAGCCGGCGCGGATCATCCCGACGATGTGATGGCAGGTTTCTTTGGCGGCGATGTACTGATCTTGCACCGATTCGTGCTGCTTGTCCTTGATGAGTGAGTTGCCACCGATGGCGACGACGGCCGTGCGGCTCGCTGTGTCCATGGGTCAGCTCATCGTGAGCGCCATCACTGCCTTCTGGCCGTGGAGGCGGTTCTCGGCTTGGTCGTAGACGATGGACTGCGGCCCGTCGATGACCTCGTCGGTCACCTCGACGTTGCGATCGGCAGGCAGCGGGTGCATGAAGACGGCATCTTCGTTGGCCGTCTTCATGTGGCGGGCGTCTGTCATCCACGAGTGGTACTGGTTGATGAGACGTGTGTCTTCGGCCTCGTCGGGTGTGGTCACCATGGCACCCCAGCTCTTGGCGTAGACGACGTCGGTGCCGACGAAACCCGCCTCGAAGTCGTCCATGAGCTCGAACCCGGCGTGCCCGATGCGAGCGTTCTCCCTCGCCTGCTCGACGATCTCGGGCATGAGTGAGAACTCGGGTGGGTGCACGAGGCGAACGTTCATGCCGAAGCGGGGCAGCAGGAGCACGAGGCTCTGGGCGACGCTGACGGGCTTCAAGTAGGAGGGGTCGTGCGCCCAGGAGATCGTGGCGGTCTTGCCTCGCGGGTCGCCGAAGCGCTCGATGATCGTCATGAGGTCGCCGAGCGCCTGATGGGGGTGGTAGACGTCGCATTGCATGTTGAGGACCGGAACCCTGCTCGCCTCGGCGACGTCGCGCAGGTACTGGTTCCCCACGCCGAAGTCACAGTGGCGGATGGCGATGCCGTCGTTGTAGCGGCCGAGGATCTCGCCGATCTCCTTCGGAGTGTCCCCGTGGGCGATCTGGGTGGTACGGCTCTCGATGAACTGGGCGTGGCCGCCGAGCTGGGCCATGCCGGCTTCGAAGGAGGCCCGCGTGCGCGTGCTCGAGAAGAAGAAGAGCATGGCGAGGACCTTGTCGCGAAGGAGCGGGTGGCCGATGCCGAGGGCGCGCTCGCGCTTCAAGTGGAAGGCGATGTCGAGCAGCGTGTCGACTTCGTCCTTCGTCCACTCCTGCAGGTCGATGAGGTCGCGTCCGCGAAGGTGTGTCTGCATCGGTTTACTCCATTGCTCCCAGCACGAGGGACAGAAGGGACATGCGCATGACGACGCCGTTGAAGGCCTCCACCCAGTAGCGGGCGTGCCGCGTGCTGTCGACGTCCGGCGGCAGCTCGTCCATGCGGGGGAGGGAGTGGAGGATGATGGCGTCGGACTTCGCCTTCGCCGCCAGCAGCTCTCGGGTGACGCGGTAGGCCGCCGGCGTGCCGCCGCGCTCCCCGCTCGCTTCCACCCGCGACTGGGTGTAGTCGGCCTGCACGACCGGCTCCATGTAGATCACGTCGGCGTCGGCGATGCAGGCCTCGACGCTCTCGGCCTCGCGGTATTGCACGCTGCGCTCGTCGAGCTCCGACTTGAACTCGTCAGTGAGCGACATGTCCTCCGGCGAGACGACGAAACCCTCGAGGTCGAACTGCGACATCGCATACAGGATCGAGTGCATCGTCCGCATCCTCATGTCCCCGACGAGCAACATTTTCAAGCCGTCAAGGCCACCGCGTGCCTGCCAGATCGTGTAGAGGTCGGTGAGCACTTGCGTCGGGTGCTCACCCCAGCCGTCGCCGCAGTTGATCACCGGGACCGACGCCCAGCGGGCGGCCTCCTCCGGCGCCCCCTGCTGGAAGTGGCGCATGGCGATGACGTCGCCGTAGTACTCCAGCATGTGGACGGTGTCCTTGATGGACTCCTGGTAGAAGTCGCCGGCTCGCGTCATCTTGGCATCGGAGAAACCGAGCACATGGCCGCCGAGCCGGTGCATGGCCGCCTCCGTCGCCAGCCGAGTGCGGGTGCTCGGCTGGTAGAAGGCCGTCAGCAGCGTCTTGTGCTTGAGGAGATCCCCGTTCCGCCGTTCCGCCGCGTACGGTCGCAAGCGATCCGCCACCCGGAAAATCTGGAAGAACTCCTCACGCTCCATGTCTTTGAGGGACAGAATGTCCCGACCGAGAAAACTTCGCATGCATGCATCTTGCCTGCTCCGGAATGTGCCGAGCTAGGGCCTTTCGGCCCGATTGTCGCCCTCGGCGCGCCGATACAGTTGCCTGGCCAGCACGGACGGCTGGGCGCAGCGAAGAGTCGGAAGGACGCCATCGGTGGCTCGGCACGGGCAAGCAGCGAGGTCGCTGTGGGTTCGGGGCGCCACCATCATCGACGGCACGAATGCCGCCCCCATCACGGGCGACGTCGTCGTCGACGACCGCGGTGTCATCGCCGCCGTCGGACCGCCGTTGCGGCAGGCACCTTTCGAGGTGGCCTCGACGGTGGACGGGTCCGGTTACGTGCTGTCGCCCGGTTTCGTCGACCTTCACTCCCACTCCGACCTTTACACGCTGTTTCGCGACGCGCCCGGCAACCCGCCCATCGGTGACTCGCCGAAGCTCGTGCAGGGCTGCACGGCCCAGGTCTTCGGCCAGGACGGCATCTCGGCCGCTCCCGTCTCCGAGGACGACCTCGGCGATCACGTCGCTTTCCTCGCCGGCCTCGACGGCACGATCCCGCCCGAGTCCTGGACGTGGCGCTCCTTCGGCGAGTACCGCCAGGCGGTGACCGCCAGCTCGACGACGCGCACCGCTCTCCTCGTCGGGCATGCCACGATCCGGCGGCTCGTCATGGGCGACGTCGCGCGTGAGGCGACAGCAGCCGACATCGAGGCCATGCAGCAGGCGCTCGCCACCGCCCTCGACGAGGGTGGGCGGGGCTTCTCCACCGGCCTCGTCTACGTTCCGGCCGCCTACGCGACGACAGACGAGGTGGCCGCCCTCTGCGAGGTCGTGGCGGCCCGCCAGGTGCCCTTCTTCGTGCACGTGCGCTCGGAGAGCGACCGCGTCGTCGAAGCCACCGACGAGGTGCTCGAGATCGCCGCTCGCACCGGCTGCCATCTCCACTACAGCCACATCAAAGCTGCCGGGCGGGAGAACTGGCACAAGGCCTCCGTGCTGATCGACCGCATGGCGGCGGCCCGCGAGGCGGGCGTGCACATCTCGGCGGACGTCCACCCCTATATCGCCGGCTCGACGTCTGCCATCGTCTTGCTCCCACCCTGGGTGCAGGACGGCGGCCACGAGGCGGCGATCGCACGCCTCTCCGAACCGGCCATCCGCGCCAAGCTCCGCCTGCAGCTGCTCGAGGACACGACCTCGTGGGACAACTGGTGGCGGTTCTCCGACGGCTGGAGCGGGCTCAAGGTGGCGCGGTCGCGACGGCCGGAGCTCGTCGGGCGCTCCTTCGCCGAGGTCATCTCCTCGGCCGGCGTGAGCGACCTCGCCTCCCAGGAGGCATTCGACGCCATCTTCGACCTGCTGGCGGACGAGAACCTCGGCATGTCCCTCGTCTCGTTCAACAACGTCGAGGAGAACGTCGCCCGTTTCATGGGCCAGCCCTACACCTCGATCGGCACCGACGCCGTCGTCGACCACGGTGGGCACCCGCACCCCCGCCTGCACGGGACCTTTCCCCGCGTGCTCGGCCGTTTCGTGCGTGAGCTCGGAGCGCTCTCGCTCGAGGAAGCCGTCCGCAAGGTGACCTCGCAGGCCGCAAGCGTCGTCGGCTGGGGCGGCGTGCTCGGTGAGATCCGGCCCGGGCTGCCGGCCGATCTCGTCCTGTTCGATGCCGACGTCATCGCCGACCGGGCGACATTCGAGTCGCCGTGGGAGTACCCCGTCGGAATCGAAGGCGTCTGGGTCGGAGGCATCCGGGTCGTGCAGCAGGGAGACCTCGCCCCGGAGGCCGACGTCGTCGCCGGTGACCCGCCGGCGGCGGAGTCAGACGGCGCCGGTCAGCGCCCTTCGACGACGGGCGAGCGGGCAACGTAACGGCCCCAACCGGCTTCGCCCGTGAAGCTGCCGTCTCTCGCCACGACGCGCCCTCGGCTCAAGACGAGGGCAGGCCAGCCGACGACCACGCGGCCGGCGTAGGGCGAATGGTCGACAGCCATGTGCAAGTCGGCCGCCTCGAGCGACTGGCGGCGATCCGGATCCCAGATGACGACGTCCGCATCGGCGCCCACGGCGAGTGAGCCCTTCTGCGGCCACAGCCCGAAGGTCTTCGCCGGCGCCTCGGCACAGAGCCGCACCCAATCCCCCACCGTGATGCGGCCCGCCCGGACGCCTTCCCACACGAGGGCGAGGCGGGTTTCGATGCCGGGAAGGCCACCGGGGATGTCCGTGAAGTCGGCCGCCCCCCCGGGTCGGCCTGCCACACCGGCGCGGCGGTCGGCGCGGGTGAAGGGGCAGTGGTCGGTGGCAACCGTATCGATGTAGCCCTGCGCCAGTCCCTCCCAGAGCTCCTCGGAGTGCCACGGCTGGCGCAGCGGAGGCGTGCACACGTAGTCGGCCCCGTCGGGCCCCTCCAACCGTGAGGTGTCGAGGTAGAGGTACTGCGGACAGGTCTCGGCGCGGACGTTCACGCCTCGGTCGCGGGCGGCTCGCACTGCCGCCAGCGCCGGAGCGGAGGAGACGTGAACGATGAAGATCGACGCCCCCGTCACCTCCGCCAGCGCACAGGCCCGGCCGACGGCTTCGGCCTCGAGCACGGCCGGGCGCGTCAGGGCGTGCTCGATGACGGCCGTTCGCCCCGCCGCGAGCGCCTGGTGGCGCAGCTCCTCGACGGCACCGCCGTTTTCGCAGTGCAGTGTGACGAGGGAACCGTTCCGCCGGGCAGCCTGCATGAGACGCAGCACGGTGCCGTCGTCCACCTGCAGCCGCTCCGGGTACGCCAGGTAGAGCTTGAACGACGTGATGCCCGCTTCGGCACCAGCGGCCACGACGGCCTCCGGCACGGCTTCGGTGAACGTGAGATGCAGGCCCCAGTCGATGGCGGACGGCTCCGCCCACGCCCGCCAGATCGCCACGGTCGCCATCGGGTCGTCACCGCGTTGCACCGTGACGTAGTCAACGATGGTGGTGGTCCCGCCCACGGCGGCGGCCCGCGTGCCGCTCGCGAAGTCGTCCGACACGCGCACGGCACCCACCGGCATGTTGAGGTGCGTGTGGGCGTCGACGCCACCCGGCATGACGAGCTTGCCCGTGGCGTCGTGCACCTCCTCTCCAGGCAGCGGCGTGAGACGACCCACCTCGGCGATGCGACCGTCGGCGGCGACGCGAACATCTCCTCTTCGCTCGCCGGCCGCGTCCACCACGGTGCCGTCGCGGATCAGCATGCTGCCGGACCCGGCCGTCTCGCCTGCACCGCCCGGAAGCGGGCCGCCGCGGGCCACGGGCGGCGCGCTGGCATACGAAGAGGTCTCACGACCACGATCCGCTGCTCAGGGCCAGAGCCGGCGCGCCCGACGGACGAGCTCGCCCCGGGCGGCAGCGAGCTCGAGACCTACGAGCTCCCCGTCGCTGACGACGAGCTCACCGCCCACGAGGAGATGGCGCACACGCCGGTCCGGGCCGAGCACGAGGCCGGCGATCGGGTCGGGCACGTCGCCGAGGTCGTCGCCCGGCCAGATGGCGATGTCGGCCGGCGACCCGGGCTCCAAGCGACCGAGCTCGCCTCGGCCGAGGCACCGTGCCCCGCCGGAGGTCGCCAGCCCGAGCGCTTCTGCCGGCGAGAAGGCGCTGGCGTGACCATCTCGTAACCTCGCCAGGTAGAGGGCTTGCCGCATCTCGGGCTGCAGAACGCCGGCCTCGTTCGATGCGGCGCCGTCGACACCGAGGCCGACGGGGGCGCCGGCGTCGACGAGCTGGCGGACCGGGCAGATACCCGAACCCAGACGGCCGTTCGAGCTCGGGCAGTGGGCGACGCCGGCGCCGGCAGCACCGAGGCGGGCGACCTCGCTCGGATCGAGGTGGATGGCATGGGCGAACCAGACGTCGGGGCCGAGCCAGCCGAGGCCCTCGACGTAGTCGAGCGGCCGGCAGCCGAAGCGCGCCAGGCTGTCGCGTTCCTCGTCCAACGTCTCTGCGAGGTGCGTGTGCAGGCGGAGCCCGAGCCTGCGGGCGAGATCGGCTGACTCGACCATCAGCTCCTTGCTCGTCGAGAAGGGACTGCAAGGGGCGACGACCACACTCACCCGGCTGCCGTCGTGCAGTCGCGCCGCTACGGCCTCGGTGGAGGCGAGGATGACCTCGACGTCCTCGACGATGTCGTCCGGCGGCAGCCCTCCAGCGCTCTCCCCGAGGTCCATGGAACCGCGAGAGAGGTGGAGGCGGACACCGACGGTGCGGGCGGCAGAGGCGATGGCGTCGAAAACGCTGTCGTCACCGTGGGGGACGACGTAGTGATGGTCGGCCACCGTCGTGGCGCCGCTGCGAGCGAGCTCGGCCAGGCCGACAAGGGCAGCGGCGCCGACGTCGTCGCTCGACAGCTGGTTCCAGACGGGGTAGAGCTCCTGCAGCCATCCGAAGAGGTCGCAGCTCGTGGCACGCCCCCGCGTCATCCACTGGTAGAGGTGATGGTGCGTGTTGACGAGCCCGGCCGTCACGATGTCGCCGTCGCAGCGCAGCTCCCGGTCGCCCGGTCTCGCTTCGACAGAACCGATCTCGGTGATGAGCCCGTCCTCGACAGCGACGTCTGCGGGGAAGCGGGCGCCCCGCAGCACGAGGCGCGATTCCGTTGACATGTGGACCTCCGGGTGCTCGATCATCGACGGCCCCCCGTGAAGAGCACGGCGACGCTCTCGCCCGGCCCGACGACGCCCTGCTCACGCAAGGCCACGAGACCGGCGAGTCCGGCTGACCCGGTCGGGTCGACCTGGATGCCCGTTGTTTCGAGGGCGAGGGCATTCGCCTTCTCCAGCTCTTCCTCGCCGACTACGACGGGCCGACCCCCGGTGACGAGCATCGCCTCGACGACGGCCAACCAGTCGTAGGTTTCGTCGTCGAGAATGCCGTGGGCGATGCTGTGCGGCGTCGTCTCCCAAGGCCACATGAACTCGGACCGGTGCTGGGCGGCCTGGCGGAGAGCCCGGTGGATCGGGTCAGGACCGCTCTGGCCGTCAAGGAGGGCCGCCACGCGGTCGAAGGCGCGCTTGAGCGGCCAAGCGCTCTCGGTCTGGACGGTGTGGAAGCGCGGGGGGCGCTCGAGGAGACCGAAGGTGACCGCTTCGCCGAAGGCGGCGGCGACAGCGCTGGCGAGTGCCCCTCCACCGACCTGGACGACGACGTGATCGAGAGGAGCTCCGGTGGCCGCCAGGTGGGCCACGATCTCGTAGCCGAGCGTCTGGCCGCCTTCGATGGCGAGGCCGTTCTCGTTGCCCTGGCAGGTGAACGGCAGAGCTCCTTCAGCGATGGCCGCCCGCATGCGGTGGTAGGTGGGATCGCCGTTCACTCCGGCTTGGCGGGCGCACACGGTGATGCGAGCCCCGAGGGAGGAGAGCCGCGCGACGACGGCCGGGTCGGCGTCGGTGGGCACGAACACGAGCAGCTGCCGCCCGCCTGCCGCCGCCACGACCGCCGCAGCCAAGGCGGCGTTCCCGCAGCTGGCGATCGCCAGCGGGCGTCGCTCGCTCGCATCGATCAGGCCAAGCTGTTCGGCCACCTCGAGGTGGAGGAGCAAGCCGAAGAGGTGGCGTCCCTTGTGAGAGCGGGCGACATTGTGGGTCTCGTCCTTCACGAACACGGGACCGAGGACACCAGCACCTTCACCGAGACGCCCCTCGAAGGTCAGCGGCGTCGTGACGAACCCGCTGCCGTCGACGTCTGCCACGGCGGCGTCGAGCCGCCGCACGAGAGCGACGAACTGCCCGTCGCCGAGACCGCCGGCGACGGCGAGGTGCTGGGCGTGCAGCAGCGATCGGAACCGCACGAACGGGTTCTGCTCGCCCTCGTCGCCCGCAGGGAAGGTGACGGCGTCCGCATCGAGCACCCTGCGAAGGACGTGGTCGACACCATCGCCGGCGCGCGGGCAGGAGAACGGGTATGGCTCGAACGGCTCGAGGACCGTACCGCACCCGCGGCAGACCATCAGGCTCGGCAAGGGCGTGTGCCGCAGGTTCACAGCTGGTCGAGCACGCCAGTGCGGGCGTTGAATTCCTGGATCATCTCGTCCCAGACGCCCACCATCGGGCGAATGCCTTCCCAGAAACCGGCCTCGTGCCGCGAGCGGAACTCCTCCACCGGCACGCCCTGCTGCTCCACCCAGGTGAAGTAACCGAGGTTGAAGATGCGCTCGCGCTCGGCCCGAGTCAGCTCGAGGAGGTTGTCGGTCGTGACGCCACCGAGATGCTGGCCGAAGATCTCTCCGGCGGCGACTTCGTCGAAGCCGTCTGGGTACCGCTTGGCGCTCGCCAGCTGGCGCTCGCTCTCGTACATGGCCGCCCCGTCGGTGGCGACCGTCGTGACGACGTCGTTCGGCCCGAGACCTTCGTACTTCGCGAGCTTGATCGCCGCCAGCACGTTGCAGATGCTCGAGAGCCCGAAGGAGTCGAGCGCCTCGAGCGTCGCCTCCGGCACGTGGCGCCTTCCGGCAAGGTAGCGGCGTCCGGTCTCGGAGTTGAAGAGGATGTTCAAACGGTCGGTCGCCTCATCCGACACCGCCACGACGAAGTCGGTGTTCATGACGTTGTGGATGAGGGGGATGTGCTTGTCGCCGATCCCTTGAATGTTGTGCTCACCGAAGCCGTTGTTCAGCATCGTCGGGCACTCGAGCGCCTCGACGGCCACGATGGCGGCGCCGAGGTGCTCCTTCAGGTAGTCGCCGGCGGCGATCGTGCCGGCCGACCCCGTGGCCGAGACGAAGGCCCTCAGCCGGAGGGCCTCCCCGTCCTGGGCGACCATGGAGGCGAAGATCTCCTCGATGGCCCTGCCGGTGGCGTGATAGTGCACGAGGTAGTTGCCGAACTCGGAGAACTGGTTGAAGATCACGTTGGCGCTATCGGCCGCCAGGCGGTTGCACTCGTCGTAGATCTCCTTGACGTTGCTCTCGGTGCCCGGGGTCCGCACGATGTCGGAGGGGTCCTCCACCCAGGCCTCGAGCCACTCGAAGCGCTCGCGACTCATGCCCTCCGGCAGCACGGCGACGCCGCGGCAGCCCATGAGCTTCGAGATGGCCACACCTCCGCGGCAGTAGTTGCCCGTCGACGGCCAGATGGCGCGGTTCCGAGTTGGGTCGAACTGCCCCGTGACGACGCGAGGTGCCAGGCAGCCGTAGCTCGCCAGCACCTTGTGGGCCCCGATCATCGGGAAGCGGTTCGCCAGGGCGACGACGATACGGGCCTCGGTCCCGGTGAGCTCGGGCGGGAGCACGACGTGCTCGGGCACGCTCACGATTCCCGTGCGGGCGGCGTCGTTGTGCCAGTGGACGCGGAACAGGTTGAGCGGGTGGGCATCGTCCGGGCCGACGGCGCCGAGACGAGAGCGCACGGCCTCCGGGGTGAGGCTCGGATCAGCCAGCTGGGCGAAGGTCGGCAGGGCGACCCCTCGCTCGCGAAAGCGCGCCACCGTGCGCTCGTACACGTCGGAGTCGACGACCTCCTGCTCGAGTCCCAGTCGTCTCATGCGACACCTCCATCCATGGCGTCCTCGCCATCATCGTGCGAAACGCTTGGCGTCTCGTATGCCGACTGTTCGTTGTACCGGCGCCGCTCGTCCCCACCTGCGTGCGAGCCTGCGGGTGGCGGCTGCGTTCCGCAGGCTGCGGGCGAATGAGAAGAAACGTAGCTCCGCCAGCTCGAGCTCTCCGAGCAGGGTGCTCGGTGGTCGCCGGCGGACCGCAGCAAGGCCGGTGGCGTTCTTTGAGCTGGTGCCACTCGTTCGAGCACGTCCCGGGCCCTCGCCTCAGATGACGGCTTCGTCGAGCATGGCGTCGGCGACCTTCACGAATCCGGCGATGTTCGCCCCCACGACGTAGTCCCCCTCCTCGCCATACCGCTCGGCTGCTTCCCGGCAGTGCGAGTGGATCGCCCCCATGATGGACCGCAAACGTTCGTCCACCTGCTCGCGTGTCCACTGCAGATGGAGGCTGTCCTGCGCCATCTCCAGCCCGGAGACGGTGACACCGCCTGCGTTTGCTGCTTTGCCCGGTCCGAAGAGGACCCCGGCGGTACGGAACTGCGAGGCGCCGTCCGGCATCGTGGGCATGTTGGCCCCTTCGGTGACGGCGATCACGCCGTTGCCCACGAGGTTGGCCGCATCCTTGCCGTTGATCTCGTTCTGGGTGGCGCACGGGAAGGCACAGTCGGCCGGGACCGCCCAGAGCGGGTTGCAGTCCCCGTGAGTGGCGGCGGTGAAGCTTGCCGTCGGGAACTTCGTGGCGTACTCCGAGATGCGCCCGCGGCGAACGTTCTTCAGATCCATGACCCAGCAGAGCTTCTCTTCATCGATGCCGTCTGGATCGTGCACGAAGCCACCCGAGTCGGACAGCGTCACCGGTTTCGCACCGATGGCGATGAGCTTCTCGGCGGCGTATTGGGCGACATTGCCGCTGCCGGAAATGAGACACGTCTTGGCCTCGAGGCTCTGCGAGCGGGTGGCGAGCATCTCGGCGGCGAAGTAGACAGCGCCGTAACCGGTCGCCTCCGGACGGACGAGGGAACCGCCCCAGCCGTAGCCCTTGCCGGTCAAGGTGCCGCTGAACTCGTTGGTGATGCGCTTGTACTGGCCGAACAGGTAACCGATCTCGCGGCCGCCCACACCGATGTCACCCGCAGGAACATCGGTGAACTGACCGATGTGGCGGTACAGCTCACTCATGAACGCCTGGCAGAACCGCCGCACCTCGGCGTCACTCCTTCCCTTCGGGTCGAAGTCGGAGCCACCCTTGGCGCCACCCATCGGCAGCGTCGTGAGCGAGTTCTTCAACACCTGCTCGAAGGCGAGGAACTTCAGCAGCCCGGCGTAGACGCTCGGATGGAAGCGAAGCCCGCCCTTGTAGGGCCCGATGGCACTGTTCATTTGGACGCGGAAGCCGCGATTGATCTGTATCTCCCCCTCGTCGTCCACCCAGGGGACGCGGAAGATGATGGTGCGCTCCGGCTCCGCCATGCGTTCGAGGATCTTGGCCGCCTCGTACTCGCGGTGCTCGGCAAGCACCGGCGCGAGCGAGGTGTAGACCTCCCCAACGGCCTCGAGAAACTCCGGCTCACCAGGGTTCTGGCGCGCCACGTCGTTCAGCACGCGTTCGATGTAGTTCGACATTGGCGTCGTGACTCCTTCTTGTCTCGCTTCGTTGCGATGTCGGCCAGCTGAATCAGGCACAGACGCTCGTGAACAAATGATGCGCCCGGCTCGACGAGCGAACTAGGGCCGAAGGTCCCCCGCCTGCGCTTCAAGCGTCCCTTTACCTGTAGGAACCTCTGCGTGCGCCGCCATGGCAACGCATCGCGGCCCGAGGCGCATCCCCTCCGCGCCCTGCGGCGCTAGCCTCCGGTCCGGCGTCCGCGTTCATGAGGTGAGCCGTGCCGCAGCCATCGACGACGACAGCCCGATGACACCTTGGCCATGAGCGCAGACGATCGCGCCGGACCTCGCCCCTTCGGTGTGCCCACCCTCGAGGACCTCGGGGACCTGAGCGGACGCTCGGTGCTCGTGCGGGGGGACCTCGACATCGCCGAGCTCGAGCCCGGTTCGCTGGCTCGCGAGCGACGCCTCGGTGTTCTCCTGCCGACCCTGCGATGGTTGCTCGACCGCGGTGCCCGCGTGTCGGTCTGCGGCCATGTCGGGAGCCTCGTTGGTGAAGCTGACGAGGCGTCCTTCTTGGGAATCCGTCGGGAAGTGGAGGATGCCTGTCCCGGAGTGAGCGTCCTCCCGAACCTGGCGGGCGAGCAGGAGCGCTTGGGGGACCGACAGCTGGCGGTGGAGCTTGCGCGGGGGCAGGACTTCTATGTGAACGAGGCCTTTCAATGGTGCTGGATGTCGCTCGCCTCCATCGTGGGGCCTCCCGCCATGCTTCCGTCAGCTGCTGGGCTGCGGCTGGCGGCCGACCTCGTGCTGCTCGAGCCTTTGATCCTCCACCCCCCGCGACCGTTCGTGGCCGTGTTCGGAAGCGATCAGTCGCTTTCACGGCTTCCCGGCTTGCGCGGGCTGATACTTCGCGCTGATGCGACCCTCGTCGGTGGGGCAATGGCCCTGCCCTTCCTGCAGGCGATCGGTGTGCAAAGCGCCCCAAAGCCCGAGACCGAGCTGCTGCGGGAGTGCCGAGCGTGCTTCGGGCTCGCCCGGGAGATCCAGCACAACGTTCGCCTTCCCTCGGATCTCGTCTGGGAACAGCCGGACGGGACGGTGGTGCTCGCCCCCTCCGCCTCATCGCTCGACGGCTCCGTCTCCGACATCGGGTCGACGACGCGCCTTCGCTACGCCGAGGTGCTGCGGGGAGCGGGCAGTGTCCTGTGGACGGGCGCCCTCGGCCGAGCGGAGGACGCACGCTTCGCCCAGGGTACGCGAGCGGTGGCCGCCGCCCTGCCGCCGCAGGGCCACGTAGTACTCGGTGGGGACGCTGCGCTGGCCGCCCTCGAAGACCTCACGAGTGCCGCCACCGGAGTGCTCAGTGCCACCGACAGCGCCGTCACGTTGTTGAAGGACGGGGATCTACCGGGCTTGGCGGCGCTCCGGGGGAGCCGGCGGGGCTGAGCCACAGCAGCCCGCCGCAGTCCTCCTCCAGCTCGCGAGCAAGGCGCCCGTTACGGCAGAGGCGCCACCGGCTCAGCCGAGGTGAGCGGGCCAACCGACGTGAGAGGCGCTACTGGCTCCGACGCCGTGAGCGCCGCTTCCTTGCGGACGCTTGTCCTGGACAGGATCCCGTAGGCAACTCCGCCGACGATCATCCCGACGAGCCAGCTGAAGTCCGCTCCATGCGTCCAGTTCGAAAGCGGACCGGTGTAGGAGGGCACATAGAAGGCGGCATCGATCCACATCATGGCAGCGAACATGCCGAGAGCCAGCGACGAGAGCGCCTTCCAGTTGAAGCCGCCGTCCCGCCAGTAGAGACCGCCACGCTTCTCAGCCAGCGAAAGGACGTCGTAGCGGCCGCGACGCAGCAGGTAGTCGACGATGAGGACGCCGAACCAGGGCCCCAGCCACACGACGATGTAGTCGAGGAAGCCCGACAGGTCCGCGTAGAAGTTGCCCTTGAAGATCACAAGGGCCGTCACCCCGCCGGAGATGACGGTGTCGATGAGCACGCAACCCCACCGCTTGAGGGGGATGCCGAGCGCCTGCAGGGTCACGCCGGAGGAGTACATGTCGATCGAGTTGATGGCGAACAGCTGCGGGATCGCCAGGATCAAGAAGGGCCAGAAGAACCAGCTGGCAAACGACGACGGGACGCCCGTAACGGCGGTGACACTCGGGCTGACGAGGTAGGCAGCCGCTCCGAGGAGCTCGAGCAGGATCGACGGAATCGCTCCTCCAAGCGTGGCGGCCCAGAAGGTCTTCATCTTGGCTGTGTCCCGCGGAAGGTACCGAGAGTAGTCAGCGGCGTTCTCGGTCCAGCCGAGCCCGCCGGCGGAGACGATGAGCACGAGCGCCGTCGTCCAGAGCCACCAGGTGGTGTGCTGGTGGAAGGTGCTCAGGTGGGCGTGCGGAATGACAAGGCATGCCATGACGGCGAAGACGACGATGAACACGAAGGACAGGTAGCGCAGCACCTTGATGATGGTGGCGTGGCCGAGGAACGGAACAATGAACTGGATGGCCACCGCGCCGATGATGATGGCGACCTTGGCGCCGGTGTCGACATGGGTTCCCTCCCGCAGGAACATGGCAATGACGACGAGCACGATGATGACGATGCCCTCGATCTCGAAGCCGACCTGGGTGATCCAGTTGAAGAGGGAAGGGGCACGGTTGCCGTTGCGACCGAAGGGAGCTCGGCTGACCATGAAGGCGGTCGTGCCGGTCTCCGGCCCGGGCAGGCTCGCCCAACCGAGGAAGGCATAGCCGAGGTTGCCCACGAGGATGGCCAGCACGGCCTGCCAGAACGACAGCCCGAAGGAGACGATGAGTGCTCCGTAGACGAGGAACTCGACGTTCCAGATCGCCCCCGCCCACATCCAGAACAGCCCGGACGGCTTCATCTTGCGGTCCGAGTCGGGAATCAACTCGATGCCACGTTGCTCCAGCTTGAAAGCTTCGTAGCTCTCCGACGTCGGGGGGGCATCGAGGTCAACGGCGCCACCTCGCGCGCCTCCGCCAAAGCCGCCGGTCACAGCGCCTGTCCCATCGGCCATCTTCGGACCTCCCTTGTGCCGGAAAGAGAAACCCGCAAGTTCCCCTCGGTGCGGCTCGTCCGTTAACAAACATGTTCCTTTCGAGGGCGGCTTCTCTAGGGTCTTTGTGCCCTACTTCGAGCAGGCAGAGGAGGCGGGGATCATCGATGCAGGATCGAAAGTCCCTCTAGAGTGACCACGTGGTTGAAGCCATCGTCCTCGTGAATGCGGAGCCCGCCCACTTGGCGAGCCTCGGTCGCCAGCTCGCCGACGTGGCGGGAGTCTCGGCCGCCTTCTCGGTTGCGGGTGACGAGGATTTCGTCGCCGTAGTACGTGTCGTCAATCACGAGGAGTTGGCCGAGGTCGTCACGACGCGGATCGCCGTCCTCGAGGGCATCACGCGCCTTCGAACACTCATCGCCTTTCGTAGCTACGGCACCGAGGACGAGCGTTACTTCTAGACGCTCTCTCGCCTGAGCTCGGAGGCCGCCACGTTCGCCCGTCCAGGCGCTCGTGGCCCCGCAGCCGGCCGCTCGGGCGAGAGAAGATGAGGGGATGAGCGATCTCCGCCACCTTCTGGCCGACGCCGCCAGACGCGCCGCCGAGTACCGGGAGAACGTGTCCGACTCGCCTGTCTTCCCCTCCGACCTGGGGATCGAGTCGTTGCGTGGCGCCCTTTCCCTCCTGCCGGACGGGCCGACACCGCCTCTCGAGGTGATCGCCCAGCTGGCCGGCCTCGTCGAGCCGGCTCTCGTCGCCAGCACAGGACCGCGCTACTTCGGGTTCGTAACGGGCGGTTCGCTTGATGCAGCCACGGCGGCCGACGTGCTGACGACCGCATGGGACCAGAACGCCTACAACGCCGTCACCTCGCCTGCTGCCGCCGTAGTCGAGGAGGTTGCCGGCGGCTGGCTGAAGGGGCTGCTCGGCCTGCCGGCGGGAGCCGCCTTCGGCTTCGCTACGGGGGCACAGGGTGCCAACACGGTCTGCCTGGCCGCCGCCCGCCATGGCGTGCTCGCCGAGGCAGGCTGGGATGTCGAGCGCCACGGCCTGCTCGGAGGACCACGGCTGCGGGTGGTCGCCAACGGCGAGCGGCATGCCACGATCGACCGTGCGCTCAGGCTGCTCGGCCTCGGCGCCGAGCTGCTCGAGCCGGTGGAGACCGATTCCGACGGGGCCATCGACGTCGACGACCTGAGACGGGTGCTCTTGCGGTCGCCGGCCGGCCCCACCATCGTCTGCCTGCAGGCCGGCAACGTCAACACGGGCGCCTTTGACGAGTTCACCTCAGCCGTGGCTGCCGCCCACGAGCACGGTGCCTGGGTTCATGTCGACGGCGCCTTCGGCCTCTGGGCGGGGTGCAACCCCGCGACGGCCCACCTCGTGGCCGGCGTCGAGGGCGCCGACTCGTGGGCGACCGACGGACACAAATGGCTCAACGTCCCCTACGACTGCGGCTACGCCTTCTGTGCCCACCCGGACAGCCAGGCTGCCGCCATGTCCTACACGGCCGCCTACCTCAACAGCCCGGCAGGCGGCAGCTTGCGGTCGCCGGGCGACTTCGTGCTCGAGTCCTCCCGTCGGGCGAGGGGTTTCGCCACCTGGGCCGCCCTCCGCCAGCTCGGCCGCGAGGGCCTCGCCCAGCTGGTGGAGCGGTGCTGCGCCCTCGCCCGGCGCTTCGCCGCCGGGCTCGGCACGTCCGAGGGAATCTCGGTCGTGAACGACGTCGTGCTCAACCAAGTCCTCGTGCGCTTTGGCGACGACGAGCGGACGGCTCGCGTCATCGAGACCATCCAGCGCTCCGGCGAGTGCTGGATGGGTGCTACCTCGTGGCATGGCATGCGCCTCATGCGGATCTCGGTGTCGAGCTGGCGCACGACAGAGGCCGACGTGGACCGCTCGGTCGCGAGCATCCTTGCGGCCTCGAGGGCGGCGAGCTGAGCGCGGCCCCGCGACGGCGAGGTTGCTATGGGGCGGCGAGGCTGGGCTCGCGATTGACCTCGTCGACGAGGTCGATGAGCTGCGCCAGGGTGTCGAGGCGGTGGATGACGTCGCCCGCCAGCTTGGCTTGCAGCGTCGTGATGCCCGCCTGGCGGTAGAGGCGTAGGCGCTCGCTCACCGTCTCCGGGGGACCGAGCAGGTTGGTCTTGAAGCCGAGCTCGGTCGGCACTCGGTCGGCCGCCTCCTGGCGGCGGCCGGAAAGCCACAGCTCCTGCACGGCCTGCACGTCGTCGCCGAACCCCTGTCGGGCGAAGGCGGCGTTGTAGAAGTTCTTGTCCTTGGAGCCCATCGCCCCGATCGTGAAGGCGTAACCCCGGGCGTGGCGCCCGGCCGCCTCCTCGACGTCCTCCGTGAGCTCCACCGCCACCGGGATGACGAGCTCTAGGTCGGCCAGCGTCCGACCGGCGCCGGCGGCACCCGAGGAGAGATGCTGGAGGAAGACGGAGGCATGCTCGGGGATGAAGGCGTTGCCGATCCAGCCGTCCGCCAGCTCGCCGGTCAGCTCCAGGTTCCGCGGTCCGAGGGCGGCCACGAAGATGGGCACCTCGACGGGGGCGATCATCGAGCGCAAGGCGCGGCCAGGACCATCGGGCAAGGGCAGCTGGAAGACCTCGCCCACGTAGCTGAGGCGATCGCCGCGGGCGACGGTGCGGACGATGTCGATCGTCTCGCGGGTGGCCGCCAGGGGCGAACGAAAGCGGACGCCGTGCCAACCCTCCATGACCTGCGGCCCGCTCGTGCCGAGGCCGAGGAGGAAGCGCCCGCCCGAGAGCAGCTGCAGCGACATCGCCGACATGGCGAGGTTGGCCGGTGTTCGCGCACCGAGCTGAACGATCCCGCTGGCGAGAGCGATCGTCGTCGTCTGGCCGGCCAGATACGCCAACGGCGTCAGGGCGTCCTGCCCCCAGACCTCCGGCACCCACACGGAGGTGGCACCCAACCGCTCGGCCTCGACGACGAAGGCGGCATCATCGGCTGTTGAGACGAGGGCGCTGATCCCCACTTGCATGCTGAGCAACCTCCGGCGAGACGCGGCGGACGCTCGGCCGGCTCCGGTTCGCCGCGCCAGTGAACTCGCACCTCACTACGCTGTCAAGGGCCAGCCTCGGTGCCGTCAAGGGCCAGCGCCTCGGCGCGGAAACAGAGCCAGCCTGGGTGAGAAGGGTGACGTGGAGCCTCCCGAACTGCGTTACAGCGACGGCCCAACGGTCGAGGTTGTTCTCGTGATCGCCGCGCCCCTTGACGTCGTGTGGACCTGTGTGTCCGACATTCAGCTGCCGGCCCGCTTCAGCACCGAGCTCCTCGGCGCCGAGTGGCTCGACGGCGCCACCGGAGCGCACGTGGGCGCCCGGTTCGTCGGCCACAACCGCCACCCGGCTATCGGTGACTGGGACACGACGTCGACGATCTACGCCTGCGAACCGGGACACGTGCTCGGCTGGGCGGTCGGCGACATCGAGGCTCCCTCGGCTCGCTGGTGCTTCACGCTCGCACCGGAGGGCGCGGGCACGAGGCTCACCCAGTGGATGCAGATGGGGCCTGCTCGAAGTGGCATCAACCTCGCCATTGACGCCATGCCCGACAAGGAGTCCAAGATCCTGCGTCGTCGGCTCGCCGAGCACCGCGCCAACATGGAACGCACGCTTGTCGGCATCAAGGAGACGGCGGAGGCCTGAGAACCCCCCGCCCGGTCACGCTCGCCGTGAGCCCTCGATCGCATCGCTCACGTCGCCGCCAGCCGATGGCCCTCGTCTCTGCCGAGCAGACGGGAGGCCGCCGCTCGTGACCTCGGCCGTCCGTTCAGCCGTCCTGAGCGCCCATGGCGTCGTCGTCACGATGCCGAGCGAGAGGACGAGGGCGCCGCAACCGGTCATCAGCCACCAGCCGTCATGGGTGGCAGACGGGAAGCGTTCCACGAACCGACCACCCGCCAGGCCGGCCACGGCGGTTGCCCCGACGATGGCGACGCCGAGAGTCTGGCCGATCTGGCGGCTCGTGGAGGCGATGGCGCTCGCCACGCCCGCTTGGCTGGCAGGCATGCCGGAAACGGCCGCCACCGTGATGGGGGCGTTCACGACTCCGAAGCCGACGCCGACGATGACGTAGGCAACGAACAGGCGCGTGAAGGACGTCGTGGCGGACAGGTTCGTAAGCAGGAGACCGCCGATACCGAGCCCGGCGCCGCCGAGCAGCAGCGACGGACGGGCACCTACCCGCCCGACCAGACGGCCCGAGATGGGAGACATCAGCACCGTCACTCCCGCCATCGGCATCGTGTCAAGGCCGGCCCGAAGGGCCGAGAGACCTCGAACCTCCTGCAGGTACAACGTGTTCAGGAACAAGAAGCCCGCCAAGCACACGAAGGAGGCGACGGCGATCACGGTCGCTCCGGAGAAGGGGGCGCTCTTGAAGAACCGCATGTCGATAAGCGGCTCTCTTCTCCTGCGCTCGTAGGCGACGAGCGTCCCGAGGCTCACGGCGGCGACGACGAAGAGACCGAGAATGAGCGGGGACTCCCAGCCACGCCGCGGACCCTCGATGATTCCGTACGTGAGAGAGAACAGCGTCACGATCACGAGCAACTCGCCGAGGGGATCGAGCCGGCGGGCGGTCGGCGCCCTGGACTCCGACACGAAGGCACCGGTCAGCACGATGGCGGCAATCCCGATGGGGATGTTGACCCAGAAGATGGACCGCCACCCGACTGCTGCGACGAGGACGCCGCCCGTCACTGGCCCGAGCGCCATGCTGACGCCGACGACCGCTCCCCAGATGCCGATGGCCTGGGCCCGCTCTCGGGGGTCCTCGAAGGTGTTGCGGATGATCGACATGGCCACCGGGTTGAGCATCGACCCGCCGACGGCCTGCAGCATCCTGAAGAGCACGAGCGACGTCAGGTTGGGCGCCAGGCTGCAGGCGAGCGAGCCCAGTGTGAACAGGATCAGGCCGAGCTGGAAGACCCTCCGGCGACCAAAGCGATCCGCCATCGATCCTGAGAGCATGAGGAGACTCGCCAGCACGAGGGTGTAGGCGTCCACGATCCACTGCAAGCCGGACACCGAGGCGTGGAGCTGCTTCGATATCGAGGGCAGCGCCACATTCACGATGGTGTTGTCGAGCCCGACAATGAACAGGCTCATGCAGCAGATGAACAGGACTCCGATGCGCCGCCGCCGGGAGGCAACCACCGCGATCCCGCTCGATGGAACCTCGCCCACCCGACAACCGTACGGCAATGCAACGGACCTGGCTGCGAGGTGACCGACTCGAACGCAGCTCAGGTGCTTGTGGACCTCGGTCCGATGGCGGATCCACCCGCGATGGTCACGAGCTCAGTGAGCACGCGCCGGAGCTCCATCGTGTTGCGGTCGGCCCGCGTGTGCACCTCCGTGCGGAGGTTGAGGGGCAGCGACAGCTCGTCATAGCGCGTCTGCACGGCGAGGTCCTCGTTGAGGACCTCCTGCTCGAAGGCGATGGCACCCGCCTTGGCGTCGAGATCACCACCAAGATCGTCGCGCCAGAGCGTCGTGTAGAGCCTGCAGCGCTCTTCGCTCAACGGCTGGATGAAGAAGCCGATCACGTTGCGGCCGCGAGCCTCCAGGAACTCGAGCCGAAGCGAGAGGAAGAACGGCACCTGGTACCGGTAGGTCATGCGACGGGTCTGGACGAGTGGGCGGATGCCCTCTGCCACCCCCGGATCCTCCCGGTTGGCGAAGGGATGCTCGTAGACGACGCGAAAGCCCCAGCCGTCGCGTTCGACGTCATAGGGAGCCAACGTCCTCGACTCGTCCGTGCCGAAGGTACCGGCGTGGACGAACGGGAAGTGGGCAAAGTCGAGGAAGTTGTCCGCCATGAGCCCGGCGCTTGCTCGAGCCTCGGTAGGAGGCAGCTCGAGCATCTCGAAACCGCCCTCCTCGGCCTCCGGGATCGAAGGCAACTCGACGATGGGAGTCTCAGGAGCGAGAAAGACCATCCCAAAACGTTCAGCTACGCCGGCTGGGGCCTCTAGGCGGGCGTTCGGCGGGAGGGCGGCCCCGGGTCCGAGCGCCGGAATCTCGACGCATCGGCCCGAGACGTCGTAACACCAGCCGTGGTAGGCGCAGCGCAGGACGTCGTCCTCGCGACTGCCGAGGGAGAGAGGAGCGAGCCGGTGGGGGCAGCGATCGAGGAAGACAACGGGTTTGTCGCCCGACCGGAAGGCCACGTACGGCTCTCCGAGCAGCTCCAGCCTCAGCGGCTGCTCGCCGATCTCGGCCGAGCGGGCTACCGGATGCCAACATCGCCGCAGCGCGGGATGGGTGTTGTTCAATCGCTCGACGTCATCGGATGGCCGCACGGGGTCCCTCACCTTCGTCAGCAGGGCCGGGCGGGCTCAGGCTAGGCGAAGGCACCATGGGCGGTTACGGGTGTGGCACCGAGTTCGCCCTGGAGCCGCCTCGCGTGCCGGTTGTTGACCTTCGGCCCTATTCGCCTCCGCCCATCGAGCCGACACTGTCAGCAGAGGCTTCGCGAGGCGCAGCCCGAAGCAGGAGGGACGAGCCACATGACCGACGTGATGATGCCTGAGGGGATGGTGCACGCCGAGCGCGCCGAGGTGCACGAGAAGCAACCGGCGGTGTACGCGGCCGGGCGCATCTGCGACGAGCCGTTGTGTGGAACAAGGCTGTCCATCTACAACCGTTCGACGACCTGCGCGCTTCATGCCCACGTCTCCTATGCCAGCAGCGGCCACCGCGTGCATCGCGGCCGTCGCAGGGCTGCCTCGGCGGCCTAGCCCCAACGCGGACACGCTGAGCGAATTCTCAGGTTCAGGTGCGATACTGGAGCCATGGCGGATACAAAGACATGGACGATCAGGACGGGTGTCGGCCTCGTGCTGGTGTGCGGGCTCGCAGCCGGTGGCTACGGCATCGTGCACGCAGCCTCCGGCTCGCATGACGGCGCCCTGGCAGGCACTGACACGGCATCCCGCTCAGCAGCGAAACCCTCTGGTTCGAGCTCGCCCCCGAGCTCGTGGCCGAATGGCGGGTTCCGGCGAGGCGGTGCGGGCTTCGGGCCTGGCGCCTTCGGACGGGTCGGCGCCGGCTTCGGGCCTGGCAGCTTCGGGCTAGGTGGCGCCTCGGGCACGGTCGCAACGGTCGCAACCCGGTCGTTCACCGTGAAGACCCAGCAGGGAAGCACCCTCACTGTCGACACAACAGCCTCCACCACGTACTACGAGGCCGTCTCGAAGGTCGGAGCATCTGCCCTCAAGGCCGGCGAGCGGGTCGCCATCTCGTTCACGCGACCGGCGTCGTCAGCCGCAGGATCGAGCTCAGCTGGCACCGCCAAATCTGTGACACCCGTGGCCGCCACCGTCAACATCATCCTGCCCACGCTGCAGGGCGAGGTGGTCTCGAACTCCGGCGGGACGATCGTCATCGAGGACGCCCAGGGTTTCCAGCGCACGGTCGACACGTCGGGCTCGACGACGTATACGGAAGCCGGCGCCACCGTCCCGACATCGGCGGTGACCAACGGCCTCGACATCATCGCCTTCGGCACCATCGCCTCTGACCACACCGACCTCGACGCCACGACCGTCGAGGTGATCGGGCCGGTCGCCGCAGGCAAGGTGACGAAGATCTCGGGCACGACGATCACCGTCTCGTCGCCATGGGGCGGCGGGGGTTCCACAACGATCGCCACGACGCCGTCGACGATCTTCCGGAAGGGTGGGAAGGCATCGTCACTCGCCCGCCTCAAGGTCGGGGACATCGTGACGGCGATCGGCACCCGTGAGAGCGGCGGCACCTTTGCCGCCACAGCCGTCAGCTTCGGCTCGCTCGCCAGCACGCCCAGGAACGCCGGGGGGCTCGGGCTCGGCGGCGGCTTCTTCGGCGGCGTCGGGTCTCGGCCGAGCTTTGGAAGCTCTGGTGCCCCCGGTCCAGTGCCCGCTGCCGCCGGCGGCGGTCTTGACGGAGCGAGCGGCTTCGGCTCCTCGAGCCTGCTCACGTACTGAGGAGCAGGAACGCCGGCAGCCCTCGAACGGCACCAAACCGTCACACCATGGAGGCGGTGGCCCGAAGGGCCTCGATGACCCGTTGCTGGCGTGGGGTGACGGTCAGCAGCGAGAGCAGCTCCGTGCGGTGAACGAGTCGTGGGCTGCCAAGCGGCACGCGTGAGATGCCCGCGACGCCGGGGCACGCGGGTGCCGGTAGCAGCGCGACGCCGAGGCCGGCAGCAACGAGGGCGAGCAGCGTGAGGAGGTCACTGCCCTCATAGACCACCCGGGCACGCCGTCCCACCGCGACCGGCGGCCGATCGTAAACGCTGGTGCCGGTGAGGGCTGGAGCCACGATCCAGGGGGCGTCGGCGAGAACGGCGAGATCGATGCTTGCCCGAGCCTGCAACGGATGATCGGAGGGGAGCGCCACCACCAGGCCGGCTTCGGCCATCGCGGCCGACGACAGCAGCCCGGCGTCGGCCAGGTGCAACGGCTCGTTCGGGGCGGCGATCCCATCGACGAGAGCGGCGTCCACGGCTCCCGAAGCCACCTCCGCGACGGCGGCGCGCGGATCGGCCGAGCGAACCGTGACGCGCAAGCGGGGATCGATGGAGCGCACCTCCCGCAGCGCCGCTGCCAACAGCTGGGGAGCGGCCAAGGGGCAGGCGGCGACGCGAACCTCCATCGGTTCGTTGCCGAGATGGCTCAGCTCGCTGCGGGCGACATCGAGGCGCAGGAGAACCCGCGCGGCGTGCTCGGCGAGTCGCTCGCCGGCCGGCGTCGGCCGCACCGGGCGACGCTGCACGAGCCGCTGCCCGACCTCGAGCTCGAGGGCCGCCACCTGCTGCGAGACGGCCGACTGGGTGTAACCGAGCTCTCTGGCGGCGGCGGTGAACGACCCGCAGCGAACGACAGCCAGCAAGGCGCGTAGTTCACGGACCTCCATTCGATAAGTATTACTGATGTAGAGATAGCGGAACATCGTTGGACGTTCTGTCCTGCTTCAGCGAGGATGCAGACATGACGTCATCGCCTGCTCCCCCATCCCCTCGGCTTGCCCTCGTCGGCGACCGCTCGCCCTCGGTGCAAGCACACGTCAAGATCCCGGACCTCATCGATGCGCTCGCCACGGACACCGAGGAGCTCATCGAGATCTACTGGCTGCACAGCACGAGCATCACGGCGCCCGGCGACGTGGCCGGCTTCGACGGCATCTGGGTCACTCCAGGGAGCCCGTACGAGAACCCGGACGGAGTCCTGGCCGCCATCACGGCGGCCCGAACCGGGGCGATCCCGTTCCTCGGGACGTGCGGCGGCTTCCAGCACCTGCTCCTCGAGTTCGCTCGCAACGTGTGCGGGCTTGCCGAGGTGGAGAACGCCGAGGAGCATGAGGAGGCTCCAAAACAGCTCATCGTTCCGCTCGAGTGCTCGCTGCTCGGGGAGGAAGCGCCCGTGGTGGTCGAGGCGGGCACGACGGCCGCCAGCGCTATGGGCGCCGGACAGTCGACGGAGCGCTTCTTCTGTCGTTACGGCCTGAACGTCGACTACCTCGCCGTCCTGCAAAGCCACGGCCTCGTCATCAGCGGGCATGACGACCTCGGCGACGCCCGCGTAGCGGAGCTGGCGATGCATCCGTTCTTCGTCGGCTCGCTCTTCCAGCCTGAGCTGTCATCCGATCCGACGTGGGTGCACCCGCTCATCGTCGCTTTCGCGGCGGCCGTTCGCAGGCATGCCGCCGCCCGCGCCGATACCTCGGGCCCCCAGCGAGCGCCCGTCTCGTCGCTGGCGGGGGTGGAGTGATGCCGATCGTTCCTGAGACGAAGGACTGGACGTGGGTGATCGAGCGCCCCTGCCCCGAGTGCGGCTTTGACGCCACGAGCATCCCGTCTGAGACGGTGCCGAGGCTGCTGCGCGAGACGGCGGCGGCCTGGCAAGCCGTGCTGGGAGAAGGCGACGCACCTGCTCTCCGGTCTCGGCCCTCGGAGGACCGCTGGTCCACCCTCGAGTATGCCTGCCACGTCCGAGACGTCTTCGCCCGCTTCGACGAGCGGCTCCGCTTGATGCTCGCGGAGGACGACCCGACGTTTCCGAACTGGGACCAGGACGCCACCGCCGTCGCCGATCGCTACAACGAGCAGGACCCGGCCGTCGTGATGACGCAATTGAGCGCCGCCGCCCTCGCCTTTGCCTCGAACCTCTCGGCGCTGTCTGCGGACGACTGGCATCGACAGGGCTCGCGCAGCGACGGTGCCCACTTCCGTCTGGATGGCTTCGCCCGATACATGATCCACGACCCGATCCACCATCTGCACGACGTCGGCAGCCCACTGCGGTCCGTCGAGCGAAGCTGAGAGCCGGCCGCCGGCGGCGACGCCCATCGTCGCTCGCTCTTCCGGCGGGAGTCTGACCGCCTCGAATGCGCCACGCGGAAAGAGGGCGCGCCGGCACGCCGCCCCTTCCAAGACGCTCGACCTGCGGCGCGCGACAATGTCGGGCGAGGGGCCGGGCACCCCCCTCCTTGGAGCACTGGGCATGCTGGCGCTGGGCGACGGAGGCTCGTGGGACCGCTGGACCCGACAAGGACACCTTCCTCGAGAGCGCAGGAGCGCGAGAACGCCCGTATCCAGGCGTTCAAGCTCGTCGTCGACGTCCAGGCGGCCGTGTACGGTGCCTCCGAAGCGATCGATCGCCTCCTCGACGACGCCTTGGCAGAGGGGTGGCCGGAGGTCGTTCGGGCAGGCATCTTCGCCGCCGCCGTGGCCGCCGTGGCTCTTGACTACAAGCACGGGCTTCCCGCTATCGAGCGCCTTCTCGCCCAAGCCGATGCAGATGGCGACCATGCGATGGTCGCCCTCGCCCTCGCCATGCGCTCCAGCCTGGACACGACCGGAGAGCATCAGTCGGCCGCCTTGGATGCAGACGCCGACCTCGCCCGCGCCACCGTGCTGCTCGAGTCCGCTCACGGCGACGAGCTCACGCGCATGACGGCGCACAACGAGTGTGCGCAGGCGTTCGGCGATCGCTGGCTCTGGGAGCTGGCCGACGAGCAGTACGCGGCGGCCTTGAGCTTGGCTCCCTCCGAGCCCCCCGCGTGGTTGCCGTTCGTCCTGCCGGCGATCGTCTACAACCAGGCCGAGATGCAGGTCGACTGGGCCTGTGCACAACGCCAGCTTGGCGACGACGAGGGTGTGGCCGAACGTTGGCAAACTTGGGAGACGACGATGGCGACGGCTGTCGGCGTCGAGCTGCCCCACCTGTGGCGCACTGAGTTGAACGCTCTCGGCTGCCTGCTGGGGGCCATCGCCGGACACGACACGGGCGAAGAGGCGCAGGCTCAGCTGGCGGCTCTTTCGCCGGATGAGCACGTCCGCGCCTGGCCACTCGGGCACCTCTGGCTGGCGATGGCGCTGCAGCGCACAACGTCGGGCCACCTCGCCGAGGCGGCGGAGGCGACAGAGGCCGCTCTGATGAACATCGACCCTCACGGCTCACCCGACACCTACGACCTCGCCCTCTCGGTCGCCGCCGAGCTGGAGGGTCGCGGAGGTCACGCCGTGGGGCTTCGCTACGGGCGTCGCCAGCTCGAGCGCCGCTCCGCCAACCGCCTCGCCGCCCTCGGGTCCATGCGGTCTCGCCTGCAGGCTGAGCGACTCCACAGCGAGCACGATCTGTTGAGCCGCCACGCCCATCTCGACGACCTGACAGGTCTGTCGAACCGACGCGGCTTCGATCGGTACCTGGCTGCGCTGGATCACCAGGGCATCGACGCCGTGGCGATCCTCCTCGTGGACCTCGATGGCTTCAAGGCCGTCAACGACCACTACGGTCACGCCACGGGCGACGCCGTCCTCATCGCCGTCGCCGGCGTGTTGCAGACGAGCGTACGACAGGTTGACTGCGCCGTGCGGCTGGGGGGCGACGAGTTCGCCGTCGTCCTGGCCTCCGCCAATCTCGAGGTGGCGCGCATGCGAGCAGAGGCTGTGGTGGGCACCGTTCGCCAGCATCCCTGGGCCGGCATGGCTCCCGACTTGAACGTCTCGATCAGCGTGGGCCTCGCAGCCGGTCCATCGTCGAGCATGCGCGAGCTCATCGCGGCGGCGGACTCAGCCCTCTACGAGGCGAAGGCCGCAGGCGGTCACCGCATCATCTCCCGGCAGTTGCCGGCTCGAGCCTCGAAGGGGCGCGACCCTACGGAAGAGACCTTGACCTAGTCAAGTCATCCCGTCAGCCGAGGCTGTTGGGTGGGTGCTCGGCTCTGAGCGGCCCGAGGGGCGTTTGCTTGACGAACCCGCAACCGGATCCCTACGGTCGGCTCCGCACCACGGGGGCTGGAGCCGACGGCGGGAATTCGAGGTGTTGCGGCCTGCAGGCACGTGGTGGTCCAACAACGAAGGAGGCGGTGCTCATGCAAGCAAGGATCCTGCGGGCCGTCGTGCCCGCCGTCGTGCTCCTTGGAGCCGTGACCGTCGGCGCAGCTGGAGTCGCCGGCGCAGCCACACCTCGGGCGAAGACGCTCTGGGTGGCGCCACTGGCGACGAAGAGCAAATCGGCGGCATGTCGGGACGCCGCCTACCACGAGATCAACGCCGCAATCGCCGCCGCCTCGCGCGGCGACACAGTCATGGTCTGTGCAGGCACGTACACCGGCTCTACGACGATCACGACCGGCGTGGCGGAACAGCCGACGATCACGACCGAGGCGGACATCGACAAGTCGATCCGCCTGATCGGCCAACGCGGCGCCACCATCGACGCCGCCGGCGTCGACAACGGCGTCACGTTCTTCGTGACGACCAACGCCACCGTGAAGGGGTTCTCCATCAGGGGCGCAACGGGAGAGGGTGTGCTGGCCTTGCTCTCGAGCCACCTCACGATCGAGAACAACATCGTCGAGAGCAACGACACCGGCAGCTCGACGAGCTCTTGGTCCGAGTGCCAGGCGAGCGGCTTGGTCCCCAACGACTGCGGCGAGGGCATTCACCTGATGTCGAGCACGTACTCGAAGGTGCTCGACAACACCTCGGAGTTCAACTCCGGCGGCATCCTCTTGAGCGACGACTTCGGCCCCAACCACAACAACGAGGTCAGCGGGAACCTCGTCGAGGACAACGAGTCGGACTGTGGCATCACCGTCGTCGGCCACAACCCCGATGCCGTCAACAGCGCAGGGGTACCCCGCCCGACCAAGGGCGGAACCTACGACAACACCATCAGCGACAACGTCGTCATCTCGAACGGCACGACCGGTGACGGCGGTGGCGTCCTCCTAGCCTCGGGCGTCTCGGGCGGCGGCTCCTACGACAACACGGTGACCGGCAACGAGATCGCCGGCAACGGGCTGAGCGGCATCACCGTCCACCAGCACGCACCGCTGTCGGACGTCTCGGGCGACGTCTTCAGCGACAACTGGGTCGGGACGAATGACCTTCTCGGCGACCCGGGCACGGGCGACTCGGCCACCACGGGCATCCTCGTCGACAACGGCGGCACCGGCAAGACGATCTCGGTGACGGTCGAGGGCAACACGATTGCCTGGAACACCTATGGCGTCTACGACGACGCCCCTGGCATTACCCGCGTCGGCAACACCTTCGTTCACGTCAAGATCCACTTCAAGAGGTAGCCCCACGGCGCACCGCCTCCGCGGGGCGCTGGACGCGATGACAAAACGGCTTCGCAGCGGTTGACCGTAGGTGGTAGGCGCAGGCGACACCCCGGCGCCTACCACTGGTTTCGGGCTCACGATCGAACCACGTCCCCGTGGTCGATGCGGCTCGAATCTGCCCGCAGAGGGCGCAACCGCGACCGGGTGGCTGATCCCTTGCGGTCTCGGGCGGCCCCCCGGGGCCCGGTTGCC
>Ga0187883_10000163_pt1 | contig 45951 bp, 42 predicted proteins | sample June2016WEW_20_1_2_FD_132966 | JGI IMG/M metagenome (GOLD analysis project Ga0187883, IMG submission 132966) | Peatland microbial communities from SPRUCE experiment site at the Marcell Experimental Forest, Minnesota, USA - June2016WEW_20_10 | ecosystem: Environmental > Terrestrial > Soil >...
TCGCTCGTGTCTCGCACCTGAACGAGTCGCCTGGCCGCAGGATGGAATGCACGATGTCCAAGAGCTTGCCCCGAACTGAGGAGCGGAGTGCATGACTCCACGGGCAACGCGGCCTATCTCGTGAAGACGGTGCTCACGAAGGCTGGGGAGAACGCGCAGCCGTCTGCCACACTCGTGACTTTGGGCGCACGTGGTCGGGGTCGAGGCTTCCTCGACCACGTGGCGCGAGAACCTCTCCGATTCCATCGCTGCCGCAGCTGCTGACGACTGGAACCTCACTTGGGGTATTGGCACCAAGCGTGGCGGGGTTGGGAGTTCTCATCCTCCAGAGCAGATTGCACCACGGAACTTCATGTTCGAAGGACAGGGCATGGTCGTCGCTACATGCGGGCCCCCTCAGGTTGGTTTTAGCCACCCAGAGTGAGCGCCGCCGGTATGTGCCTTACCGGACACAGGCGATCGAATCTATGGCCGAAGAAGCGCGGTAAGACGTAGACCAACATCGCCACTAACTGTTCGTGATCAGAATTTTGCCTTCACGGTCGACACCGGACTGGTCGCAGGACCCGTGTCGAGGCCACGTGAGGGCACCTTTGGCAGCATGACCTGGGATTTTGCAGACGGGGCCTTCTCATTCGGGGGCCCTACCCGATTGTTGGCTTCCCCGACATGAATCCGCACAAAAGGAGTGCCAATGGCACTGCCGCTCCCAAGGGACCTGTTCCCGTCCCTTCTCTTCTTATGAGGCCACGTGACAACGTGTCAATCGTTCGGGCCATTTGGTTTGATGCCGAATATGTCATCGGTGTCGTGCGACGCCTGCGCAAGGACGCCAGTGACTGATGGGTAGACCGCGGACGACTGCCGGCGACAATGAACTTCTGGAAGGCCTAAGAGCGGGTAACGAGGAAGCCTTCGTCGCCCTCGTTGGACGCCACAACCATGCTCTGTTTTACGTGGCCCGCTCCTTCGTGCAAAGCGATGCGATTGCTGAAGAGGTAGTCCAGGACACCTGGATGGCGGTTGTGCGAGGCTTAAGCAAATTTGAAGGTCGTTCCTCGATCAAGACTTGGCTCGTGAGAATTGTAATTAACCGGGCGCGCTCGACTGGTACACGGGAACGCCGCGTTCTCCCTTTGAGCGCGTCCGAAGCCGCAGTCGACCCCCACCGATTCGACACAAACGGTCACTGGATCACTCCACCGGAGTACTTTGTTGAAGACGCCGAGGACCGAGTAGTCGCGGGGTTGTTGTCGGAGAGGATCCGTTCGTCGCTCGACAACCTCCCCGAAAGTCAGCGCCAAGTCGTAACGCTGCGAGATGTTGAGGGACTGGATAGCAAGGAAGTATGTCAGTTACTGGCGATCTCTGAAGTCAACCAGAGGGTTCTCTTACATCGGGGCCGAAGCCGACTTCGTCAGGATCTTGAAACCAAGTTCGGAAGGGTCCAATGATGTTCCGACGTCAAAGGGAACTCGTCTGTCAGCAAGCAGTAGAGCTCGTCACCGATTACATCGAAGGATCCATGTCGCGTGCTGATCGTCGCCGGTTCGAAGCTCACCTCTCATCGTGTCCGCACTGCACGGCGTACCTCGCTCAGATGCGAAGCACGATTCAGCACACCGGACAGCTCAGATCACAAGAGTTGCCGGCCGAAGTGAGGGAAGAGCTCATATCGCTTTACAGCCAGTGGCGCACCGGGTCAAGTTGACGACGGTGATCCTGGTGCCGGTGTCTGGTTCCCGAGAATGATCGCTCTGACGGGCCTTGTGGTCCGTCTGGACGAAATCGACAGGATCGGCGTCACCACCGAAGTGCGCCGGCCGGATGATCTTTGCCATTGGCAGAGATAGTGGCGAAGCCCAAGGCGCACGATCCCCCAGGGTCTCCCACGTCCTAGGCTGTCCGCCTGTGGGCAGTGAGAATGAGCCTCTCAGTCGGTTTCGATAGGCGACGAGGTCGCCTTTGCCGAGCTCGCGGAGCCCGCTACCTCGCACGTCTCCTCTGCCTGGCCCGCGGCGTCGGTTCCGAGTGGTGAAGTCGCCGAGGAGGGCCGAGGTGACGCGGCTGGGCGGTACCGCGCGGCATCGAGCACTTCGAAGGGCGGCCATCTCTTCGAGCGCGGCCGTTTCAGATCTGCGCCAATCGGACCACGGCCCTGGCCGATCACGCCCGGCGGGCCATCGATAAGCTGCTGGATCAGCATCGCCAGGTCGTTACGTTGCGCGACGAAGCAGGAAGGTGTACGAGATGCTCTCCATCAGCGAGGCCGACTTGCGGGTGTTGCTCCGTCGGGGTCGATCGCGGGTTCGTTCGCTCCTCGAGCTCGTGGTCCTGAAAGGCTGACCTTGCGGCTCTTACCCAGAGACCTGGTATGCCAACAGGCCGTCGAGCTGGTCACCGACTACCTCGACGGCGCCCTGTCACGTCGTGACCAGCGCCGGTTCGAGTCCCATCTTCGCGCGTGCCCGAATTGCCGCGCCTACTTGGAACAGATCAGGATGACCGTTCAGCTTACCGGTGCGGTCGAGCCGCACGACTTGACTCCAGAGGCAAGAGCCGATCTCATCGAGCTCTACCGGCGCTGGCGGTCCGAATAGCACGCAGAGACCCGAATCAGCTCTCCGAGGGTGGTCGGCCCGTCGCAGTATTCAGATCGTAAAGCCTAGGTTCTGTGCGACGCGGCGGCCCAGGTCGAGGTCGCCATCGAGGCGGATCGTGTCGAGTCCTGGCAGGGCATCCGCACGCCCGCCGGCGAGCCTGACGAACACGGTCGACGGAAGATGGAGCGTGGCAGTGGCGGGTCGATCGAGCTTGGTGACCACCGCGGCCCGTCCCTCTACAGCGACATGCACCGTGCGGTAGACGGGGCCGATGAGCTCGATGGTGACGGCCGAGCCGTCAGGGGCAGAGGCCTGCTTTCCCACGATGAAGCCCAGGGCACGCACTACCTCGTCGACCGACACCTCGGCGCATCGACCGTCCTCGTGCCCGGGTCGTCCTACCGCCGAGCGAATGTCCTGTTCGTGAAGCCAGCAATCGAACACTCGGATCTCCATGAAGCGGCGATACGGCGCTATCCCGACCGGCGTCTGCGTGGGGGTGTCGAACTCCTCCGGACTGATTGCGCTCAACGACGCGGCTCGGCGCCTAGTCACATCACGAAAGCGGACGAGCATCGCTTCGGGCGGCTCGGGGCCAAGTGCTCGGACCCACTGCTCGTTCGCCGAGCCGATGGCATTTCGAACATGAGCAAAGGTGGTCACGTCGATCGAAGCAGGAGGCTCGTCGTCGCCGGCGAGGCGAGATTCGGTGCCGATGAGATGGGCGACGACATCGTGGACCGTCCAGCCAGGCAGAGCGGTCGACGTCGGCCAATCCGTGACATTTAGTTCACCGAGAAGGTCCTCGATCACCGCCCACTCCTCGAACAGGGTGCCAACGACGGGCTCGCCCCTAGGGTTATCGCACGCATCGCTCACAAGCGGACCTTCCTTTCGGTTGCCTGCTTCCGACCAGTCCGGCTGCGGGCCGAGACGGCTCCCCCCGTCTCCGATCGCGCTGGGCGATGAAGGCGGCTCCCCAACAGACTCATGTCGGTTGATTGGCCTCTCTCTGGGCTTGATACCAGATCATGGCGGGCAGATCAGGGGACTTGATTCGGTCGCGCTTGAGCTCGGCGAAGTTGTCGTAGCGCGCCAGCCACGAAACGTGTCGCCACAGGTCGACTGCGTCCTCATCCGAGGGCAGCTCGCTGATCACCGGCCCGAAGATGGCCGGTCCGGTACCCCCGTCGAGAACGATCGTCGGTACTCCGAAGCTGCGTGTCCTCTCGATCAGCCCGTGGTGCTCGTCGAGAACGGCCTCCCAGGTCCCCGGATCCGCAAGTGCCTCGTCGCACCACTCGACATCGAGATCGACCTCTTCGAGCGCGCCGCGCACCGCGGTTGCCATGTCCTGCTCGGGCGGTGACTGCCCCCAGATCCTCTTGCCTAGCGCGGTGTAAAACGGCCCGATCGCGGCGCCGCCCTGCCGCTCTCGGATGAGGGTCGCGGTGCGAAGTGCGGGGCCCGATCGGGCCTGCATCTCGCGGGGATCGGCCCCGTCCTTCAGGTTCACGACCTCGAGGGAGAAGAGTCCCCAGTCGAGCTCGATCTCGCCGAGCTGTTCGACGCGTTTGGCCCACCGCGACGTCTGGTAGCACCAGGGGCAGATGGGATCGAAGTGGAATCTCACAGCATCCATGACAGCCTCATTCCTCGTTGATGGCGGGTCTCGGGCATTGGCCCTCGGGTCAGTCGAAAGCGGCGAGCGCCGCCTCGATGTCGTCGGGGTCCATACGGGTCGTGTAGTCGGCCGATACGTACCGAGCACGGACGATGCCGGAGCGGTCGATCACGAACGTGGCTGGGATGGAAAGGTCCCAGCTTCCATCGGCGGCGTGGATGGAGAGGTCGCACCACGACCGTGGCTGCACCGAGGTGTTTCACCTGTTGCGCGGTCGTCGGCCAGCCGGTCCTCCGAACGCGCCACCCGCGCCGCGTCCCCGCCGCGGCCAGCTCATCCGCGACGGCCTGGCCGAGGCCTCGTCCGGCGCCCGTCACTATTGCCAGTCTTGCCCTCAAGCGAAACGATCACAGCCTGTTAGTGACGGCCTGCCGGGGGGTCTTACCCCAGCCTCGGCCTGCTGCGCGCAGCAAGCGTCGCAAGCACAGTGGGACCATGCCCTATGGAGGGGTGTAAGGGGCAGATCTGAGGTCCAGGCTTTTGCGCGGCCCGGGCCCGCGGGCGCCAAACGACTCGTCGACCGTGTCACCGACGCGACCCTGTCCAGCGGGGTTTTCTACGCCAGCGCCGCCAACACCATCACCCGACCCGCCGTCGACCAAGCCGACATTTTCCCCGACCTGGCCAACCCGTCGTTCCAGGACCAGGTGGCGGTCGTGCGCCTTCACGAGCTGCTGTTGCGGATCCGTCGCAGAGAAGCCTGGCGCCGCAGCGCGCACCTGCGCATGGCTGGACCGGATTTCGGTGACGTGACCCACCAGGCCGCGGCCGATGCTTTGGTGGCCGTCACGGCAAAGATCGGTCAGTTCCACGGCGAGAGCCGTTTCACCACCTGGGCCTACAAGTTCGTGATCTTCGAGGTGTCGACCAAGATCGGCCGGCACGTCTGGCGTCGCCCGACCGTGGCCATGGACACGGAGGACTTGGACCGCCTTCCCGACCGATTCGGCCTCGATCCCGCTCGGGCGTCAGAGTGGCAGGACCTGAAGGCCGCACTTCATCGGGCGGTCGATGAGGTGCTGACTGTCCGGCAGCGGCAGATCTTCGTCGGCATTGTCCTCAACGGCGTTCCCCCCGACGCCCTGGTCGCCGAGCTTGGCACGAACCGAAACGCCATCCACAAGATGCTTTTCGACGCCCGACGTAAGTTTCGGGCCGAGCTCGTCGCTAATGGCTTCTGGACGCTGAGACCCGGAGGCCCTCGTGAACGACTGGACCGCCCTTGACCGCTTCTGCACACCGATCCCCACGACGTGGGATGCGAAAAGGCCATGGAGCTGCCCGCATGTCTACGGCGACGTGGTGGCCGCCGACATCGCAGCGGCCGAGCGTTATCCCGGCGTCGCCGCCCACCTGGCTGCCTGCGGGCCATGCTCGGAGGACTTCGCCGGGCTCCTCGCCGCGGTGGTCGGTTCGGCCACCTGATCGCCGGCCAGTTGTACGGCATCGACGAGGGATAGACGAGGGAACAGGAGACACGTGATGGGTGACTACCCCGAGATGATTGCGCCGGTCGACCACGTCGAGCCGGTGCCACGCCGCATCCGGGCGATGCTGGACGGCCATACCGTGCTCGACACCACTCAGGCCCTTTACGTGTGGGAGTGGCCCTATTACCCGCAGTACTACATCCCCATCGCCGATGTGAACTCCGAGCTGCTCGTCGACGAGCAGCACCCCCAACGCCTCCATCGCGGGACCGCCCACCTCCACGGACTTCGGGTCGGCGAGATCCTCCGGCCCAGCGCGGCCCGCCTCTACGGCGACGACGCCATTGGCGGTCTGGCCAGGATGGTCCGCTTCGAGTGGGACGTCCTCGACGCCTGGTTCGAAGAGGACGAGCAGGTCTTCGTCCACCCCCGCAATCCCTACGTCCGCGTCGACGCCCTGCGCTCGACTCGACCCGTCCGCATCGAACTCGACGGCGCCGTGCTGGCCGAGTCGGCGTCACCGGTCATGGTCTTTGAGACCGGCCTGCCCACCCGCTACTACCTCAACCTCACCGAGGTGAACTTCGAGCATCTCGAACCCTCCGACACGGTCACCTCGTGCCCCTATAAGGGACAGACGACCGGCTACTGGAACGTCTCGGTCGGCGACATCACCTACCCGGACCTGGCCTGGACCTACGACTTCCCCACCCGCCAGCTCCTCCCCATCGCCGGCCTGGTCGCCTTATACAACGAGAAAGTCGACATCACCCTCGACAGCGAACCGCTTTCCCGACCGAGCACCCACTTCTTCAAATGACCCGACGGCAGGCTGCGAAAGCGCCGGTCTCGGCCCGGCTCGCTTATGAGGTAAGACCGGGCCGTCAGATGACGCTGAACATTGAGGCAGTGCCCGACGAGACACGCCGAAGGAGCCGATACATGACCACCGACACCATCGCCGAGCAGGTTCGCGCCATGCAGGCCGGCATCGCCGCCCAACCCGTCAACGAGATCATGGGGGCTTTCACCCGCGAGCAGACCGACCTGGCCGCCCAAGGAGTTCCCAACGGCGTCGCCGCCGCCGGTGCCAACCTGCCCGACGCCGACCTACTTGACGCCCACGGCACCCCCACCACCCTCTACGCGGTTACCGACGGCCGCCCGGCGGTCATCGTGTTCTATCGGGGCGCCTGGTGCCCGTACTGCAACCTGGCCCTCAACACATACCAGGCCCAGCTGCTGGCGGCCCTGACCGAACGAGCCGTGACGCTCATCGCGGTCAGCCCTCAGGTACCAGACGAATCGTTGAGCATGCAGCAGAAGCACGATCTGGCTTTCCCGGTCCTCTCCGACCCTGGCAACACTTTGGCCCATTACCTCGGGGTGCTCAGCGCGCCCTCGGCTGAGTCTCGGGCCGCACAGCTCCAGCTCGGCCTCGACCTCACCATCGTCAACGCGGACGGCACCACCGCTGTGCCGATGCCCACCACCGTCATCGTCGACGCCGACCATGTAATCCGCTGGATCGACGTCCACCCCGACTACTCCACCCGTTCCGAACCAGCCGAGATCCTCGCCGCCCTCGATGTCGCAGGCATCTGAGCATCCACTTAAGCAAATGGGGCTGTGAGGGTCGGAATAGGAAAAAGGAGCTGAGGGAATCGGGCGACGTTGCTCGGGAAGTGCGGCAGTGAACCCCAAAGGGAGTCTTGATGGCACACACGATTCGGCACCTCACGGGGACAGCGAAGCCGGGCCCGCCCAACGATCGACCTCCGGCGCCGGCCGCGCCACCGCCGCCGCGCTGGCGCATGTGGCTCCTGCCGGCCGGGATCTTCATCACACTGTTGTTGTTCCTCATTCCCCATATGTCGAGCACGACCACCAAGAACCTCACGTATTCGAAGTTCTTGTCCGAGGTCACCTCCGGCGACGTGCCCACAGCGTCGGTCAACCCGGGCGGCGCCATCACTGGCACGCTCAAAGGGGGTGATCACTACACGAGCCAGATTCCGACGGCCATCGACGATCAACAACTGGCCCCGACGTTGAAAGCCCATCACGTCAACGTCACCGGCGTCGGCGCGGGCTCGGCTCTTCTAACCGATCTGCTCTCGTTTCTGCCCTTGCTCCTCTTCGTCGCCTTCTTCATCTGGATCGGACGTCGGAGCGCCAAGCAGCTGTCTGGGGGGATCATGGGCTTCGGCGGGTCCAAGGCCAAGGTCTACGACGAGGAGAAGCCCACCACCCGTTTCGCCGACATCGCCGGGTATGAAGGGTCCAAACGTGAGGTCTCCGAGGTCGTCGACTTTCTGAGCCATCCCGATCGTTACGCGCGTGCGGGCGCGGTCGGTCCTCGAGGGGTCTTGATGGTCGGCCCACCGGGAACGGGCAAGACCCTCATGGCCCGGGCTGTCGCCGGCGAGTCGGGCGTGCCATTCCTCGCTCTCACTGGTTCGAGCTTCATCGAATTGTTCGTGGGGGTCGGGGCATCGCGGGTGAGAGACCTCTTCGCTGACGCCCGCAAGCGGGCTCCCTCCATCATTTTCATCGACGAGATCGACGCCATCGGCCAGCGCCGCGGTGGCTCGGCCTTCGGTTCCAATGACGAACGTGAGCAGACCCTCAACCAGCTTTTAGCCGAGATGGACGGCTTCGACCCCACCACCGGGGTGGTGGTCATGGCCGCCACCAACCGCCCCGAGATCCTCGACCCTGCCCTGCTGCGGCCTGGTCGCTTCGATCGTCAGGTCGAGATCCCGCTGCCCAATCAGGCCGAGCGGGCTTCCATCTTGGCTGTCCACGTCAAGGGCAAGCACCTGGCCCCCGACGTCGATTTCGGTGCCGTGGCGCGGGCCACGCCGGGATTCTCGGGAGCAGACCTCGCCAACCTGATCAACGAGGCGGCCATTGTGGCCATCCGCGACAACCGCGACGTCATCTACGCCCGGGACATCGACGAGGCGAGGGATCGCGTCATGCTCGGCCGTCGTGACGGGTCCAACGCGCTTCTCCCCGAAGAGAAGCAGTCCGTGGCCATCCACGAATCAGGGCATGCGCTTGTCGCCTTTCTCTCGGAGCACGCCGACCCGGTGGCCAAGATCACGATCCTGCCCGCCGGCCGGGCCCTCGGCGTCACCGAGCAGCTCCCCGTCGATGAGCGACACCTCTATTCGGAGAGTTACCTACTCGATTCGCTGGCCGTCCGCCTGGGCGGGCGTGCCTCGGAGAACCTCGTCGTTGGTGAAGCCTCGACCGGCGCGGCCAACGACCTCGCCAGTGCCACCCAGCTGGCCATCAAGATGGTCACCGAATGGGGACTGTCGCCCCGGCTCGGGCCCATCGGCTACGGATCCGAGCAACTCTCCGAGCAGTCCGGTTCCGTGTTCGGCCAGGAACGGCCCTACGCCGAGGGGACTCAAGAAGTCATCGACCAGGAAGTAAGCCGCCTGCTCACCGAAGCCGAGGACAGGGCTCGTGCGTTGCTCAGCAACAACCGGGGTGCGCTCGACGCCGTCATCGCCACCCTCCTCGAGAAGGAGACGATCTCGGGAGACGATCTCAAAGAGATCATCGATCGAAGCCGAGGCCAGACGAATGGTCGCCAGCCCACTGCTGCCATAGCGTCACTCAACTCGAAGGCGTTACCAGGAAGTTGAGGCTCACCGTCCCTCGCTACGCCGGTCAGGGCGATGATGAGGGCAATGAGGATTTTCACTCAACCCCGATTCGATAATGCCGCACTAATGCCAGTGCATGACCGGCCTCTTGAGCCTTGGGATTTCAACCCTGTCACCAGGGATTCCGGGTGGAGGTGATGGGATTTGAACCCACGGCCTCTACATTGCGAAAGTCTGGTTCTCGGTGTTTTGACCAGGGCCTTTCCTATGACCTTCCGGGTAGCGGCGTTGCGACCCCCTCAGGTTCCCTCACAATCCCTCCCCTTCCCGCACGATAAAGCCCACGTAAAGACATGCCCGAACGGAGTCGGAGCGTGGCCACGGGTCGGCACACGGGTCCGATCGGCAGACTCTCGCAACGCGAAGCGAATCGCTCCGTTGCCCTGATGACGACGATCACGTTCTTCGGCGGGGTCCGGGACATCACCGACTCTGAAGCGGCGGTGCTTTTTTGGCCACAACGGAACGCCAATGTTCTGTCCGCCAGCAACCGGTCGACGACCTGTCGGGTCACGCCCACCAGGTCACCCGCCGGGCTGTCTCCTCATCCTGGGTCGACGGAAGAAATGCCGCGAGGAGGGCCGCCCACCGGGATTCGAGTTCGGACTTCGCTCGGCAGTTGGGGCGCATCTCCCCGTCGGCGTCCGGCGCGTTGAGCGGTATGGTGACCGCCCCAAAGTCGTCGAGGTGAGCAATAGCAGCGGCATCGAGGTAAGACGTCAGTCGTATTCGCACCTTCAGGTCCCGAAGTCACCAGGTACCGCGTGAGCGACCAAGTGACCCGAGGGGGGTCGAACGGTGACCGAGTATCGCAGCCGACGGGTGCGCCGAATCGTCTTGTCACCGGCCCCGGCTCGAAGTCGCCGTGTAATCGTCTACTCGGCCGCGAGGGCGCCAGAAGGTGGATCGGCTGGCGCTAAGGGGTCTCCCTGGTCTCCGCCGACCATGGCTTCGAGGACCCGCCGGGCAGGGCCGAGGAGTGGACCTGCATCGACGGCGCTATCAGCCGTGAGTCGCCCCATCAGACCGACATCCTTGCCGAGAAGCGCCGCCACGGTGCGTATCCCGTCTGACGATCCCCCGAAACTCCGTCGCAGACCCGAGTACATGTCGAGGCCGAAACTGCGACTGCTACCGTGCTGCAGGGCCACCACCAGAGCATCGTCCTCGAGCCCCAGGGCCGAACCCAACCGCAATGCTTCGTCGGCCAAGGACAGATTGGCCGTCAACAACAGATTGTTCACCAGCTTGGCCACCTGCCCAGCTCCGACAGGCCCCAGGTGCAGCACTGGGTTGCCGAATGAGGAGAGGACCGGGAGTACGAGCTCAAATACCGCCGAATCGCCGCCGACCATCACCAACAACCGCCGCTCCGATGCCGCTGCCCCACCCCCGCTTACCGGGGCGTCGAGCACATGGGCGCCACGACCGGTGAGCGCCGTCGATAGACGGATGCACGTCTCCGGATGGGTGGTGCTGTGCACCGCCATCACCGCTCCTTCGCGCACCCCGGCCAGCACGCCATCCTCACGCAGGACAACGTCGTCCACGTCTTCGTCGCTGAGTACGCAGACTCCGATGACGTCCGACTGCGCCGCCAGCTCCGCCGGCGAGCCGGCGAAGCTGGCCGAACCGCGATAGGGAGCCAGGGACTCCTCGCGGCGGGCCCAGAGGATCGTGTCAAACCCATCCGCAATGACGGCGGCCGCCATGGGACCGCCCTGGCTACCGAGACCGATGAATCCGACGGTGGGCCGGTACTCGCTCACCGTGCGGCCAACGTCTGCTCGAACTTTCCCACGTCGGGGGCGTCCGCCAGCACCGCAGAGGCTTCGAACAGGAAGGTGGATGCGAGTGCGGCCACGAATTCCTCCAGATCTATGAGTGTTCACCCGGCTGTGAGAGTCCACGGCTCGGCCGAACGGCGCCGCTGTAGGTGCGTGGCACCGGGGCGCCACACAGGCCCGGAATGAACCGTGAGTGATGGACGATTCGACAATCATTTATGGTTTACCACGCAAATACCATTCTCCAGGTGGAGGGCATATGGAGCGGAATCAAGAGGCAACGCACCTCGGGACGGAGGTATTCGGGACGTCGAACGGCATCGGTCCGGAGTTCATTGCCGAGCTGGCCGCGACGGGCGGTGCGGTCGTTGCCGGCACAGCCACCGTGGCCGAGGATCGCCAACCGGCCGATAAATCCGAGAGGAATGCGTAAGCGCGATGGGATCGACAATGGTGGACGCGCTCGAACTCGAGGAGGTGGGCCCGCGGTGCTTCCGGGCCGAGAACCTGCCCGGCACCCAGGGCGTGGTTTTCGGAGGACAGCTCTTGGCGCAGGCCATCGCTGCGGCGGCCCGGGTATCGGACGGCATGACGATGAAGTCGATGCACACGGTATTCGCCCGCGGCGGCGATCCTGAGCAACCTCTCGAACTCCAGGTGGAGGAGATCCACCGCGGCCGCACGTTCGCCAGCGCCACCGTGTCGATCAGTCAGGGCGAGCGCCTCTGCACGCAGTCGCTGGTGTTGCTGCATCACCCCGATGAGGAATTCGTCACCTACCGCGACCCACCGCCCGAGACGCCGGCGCCCGAGCACTGCCCGGCTTCGTCAGGTCGAGACGGGTGGGACGTCAGGATCGTTGGCGGAGTCAACGTGTACGACCCAGACGAAGTCGGACCACCCGAGCTGAACGTGTGGTCACGCTTCACCGACGTACCTGATGCCACGTGGGCCAGCCAGGCTCTCCTCGCGTATGCCTCGGACGGCTTCTTGATCGGCACGGCCATGCGCCCTCACCCTGGAGCCGGAATGTCGCTCGCCCACGTCTCGATCTCGACCAGCGTGATCACCCAGACCCTGGCCTTTCATGATGACTTTGACGCCGGGGAGTGGCTCTTGCTTGCGCACCACAGCCCCCATGCCGGACGGGGACGATCTTTCGGGCGGGCTGACGTGTTCACGCAAGACGGCCGGCTGGTCGCCTCCTACGAGCAGGAGAACATGATCAGAGCGTACGCGGCCGACCGCCAACCTGCTCCTGGGGAGCGTTCGAAGTACTGATTGCCACGACCGACCCTGCCGACTTGCGCGTCTCGCGTCTACCCTCGAAGGTCTGCTGAGCTAAGAGCGGGCGCTGTGCGAACCAGGTCCAGCGTTGGCGCGCCCATCGACGGAAGCAGCTTCTCCTAGGATCACGGCATGTCCACACTTGGATTCCCGGTCTTCGACTCAGACAACCACCTCTACGAGACCGAGGACGCCTTCACCCGCCATCTACCCGAGCGCTACAACGGCCTCTTCAAGTACGTCCAGGTCAACGGCCGCACCAAGATCGCGGTCGACAACCTGATCAGCGAGTACATCCCGAACCCCACTTTTGAGGTTGTGGGCCGACCTGGCGCTCTGGCCGACTACTTCGAGGGGAACAACCACGAGGGGCGCACCGTCCGAGAGATCATGGGTAATCCCATGCGCTCGGTGGACGCCTTCCGGTCGGCCGGCCCTCGCCTGGCTCTTCTCGACGAACTCGGACTCGACGCGGCGCTCATGTTCCCAACGCTGGCCAGTCTCCTCGAGGTCTGCCTCTCCGACGATCCCGACCTCACCTGCACCGTAATCCACGCCTTCAACGAGTGGCTCCACGACGAGTGGACGTTCAATTACGCGGACCGCATCTTTGCCACACCCATCGTCAATCCGTGCATTGTCGACCGGGGCTTGGCGGAGTTCGAATGGCTCCTCGACCGAGGCGCCAAGGTGGTTCTCCTCCGGCCAGGTCCCGTCGCTGGCACCCGCGGTACCCGCTCGCCCTTCCTGCCTGAGTTCGATCCGTTCTGGGCTCGAGTTGCCGAATCCGGCGTGCTCGTCGCCCTCCACGCCTCCGACTCGGGCTACCAGCGCTATGCCAACGACTGGGAGGGTGGCTCACGCACGTCCGTCACGTTCAAGGCCCGACCCTTCCACGAGTCCGTGACCACCGGCCGCGCCATCAACGACGCCATTACCTCCGCGGTTTGTCACGGCATGCTCTCGAGGTTTCCCACCGTCAAGCTCGCCAGCGTTGAGAACGGCGGTAGCTGGGCCACGGGGTGCCTGAAGGCCATGGAGTCGACCTACAAGAAGATGCCTCAGGAGTTCGCTGAGCACCCCCGTGACGTCTTCCTCCGCAACATCTGGATCAACCCCTTCTGGGAGGACTACCTCGAGAACCTGGTCGACTTGATGACTCCCGACCACATCCTCTTCGGCTCCGACTATCCCCACCCAGAGGGCATGGCCGAGCCGCTGCACTGGGCCACGACGATCGGAAGACGCCACCCTGTCGAGGAAGTCCACAAGATGATGGGTGGGAATCTCTACGGCCTCCTGGGCATCCCGTCACCAGCCTGATCCGGTTGCCCGGACGTCTCGTGCGACCGGCTGCTGCTCAACGTTCTCGTCGGCGGGCGGAAAAATCGTCCGTACCTCTCAGGGTAATGTCATATTCTCGTGAGCGGTCATGACGAACCCCGACCTGCTGACGACCCGCTTCCGGTGCAAGACATCCGGGAGGGACCCGACGAGGAGTACTGGGAGCGCCTCCGCCGTCTCATGGGGCCGGAGGGCCTGATCACGTATTGGTATCTCGGAAGGGCCTTCAACCAGGAGGTCGATCCAGACGTCATGGGTCTGCGCCCCGACATGCGCAACGCGAGCGGCGGGATCATGGCCGCCCCGCTTGCCATCGCCGCTCCCGAGACGGGGGGATGGCGGGACCGCGATGTCGTGCCCGCCCCCATGACGTACGCCCTCCACGTCCTCGATGCCGCGCACGACGTCCGAGGCATCCGGGTGACCAGAGAAACCGTGCGCCGCGGTCGAAGGATCGGGTTCAGCCGGTCATTGATCACCGACGTGGACAACCCTCGACGGGTCATCGCGCTGACCCTCGGCACCGGGATCTCTCTCGGCGATGCACCTCCCGGCTTCAAGCCGGTCGACCTGCCACCCGATCTCCCGGACACGCCGCTACCGCCGCTGACCACGGTCTTCGGTGCTCGTCGCGACCCAGATGGGTGGCGCCTTCCTGAGCTCACGACCCGGCTGGCCTCCACCTCCGCCTCGCTCCACCTCGGACCGATCCATGTCGTCTGTGAGGCCGCGGCCAGCGAAGTGGCGGGAGCGGCGGCCAGGTTCGGCGCGAGCAACGCCGATCGCGGCCGACCTGAACCCGCGCCGCAGCGCGGGGAGCGCCTGCAGGTCGAGGACTGGGATGTCCAGTTCGTCGCCCCTGGTCGGAAGGGGCCCTTTCTGGTACGCGCCGAAGCCTGGCACGGTGCGCAGGGGCGACTGCTTTCCAGGTTCACTCTGCTCGACGAAGGTGACGCGGATGCAGTCGTCGCTGCGGGCGCCGCGACGTTCGGACTGGTCGAACAGACGGAGCACACGCTGGCAAAGGACGCGGGCGCCGTCAGTGCGCGAGGGTCGGAGGCGACGTCGTGACCTCCGGCACCGCTGGGCTCCCGGAAGAGCTCGCTGGGATGCCAGCGACGGTTGCTCAGCTCTTGTCGGCTCGCACGAGCGGCCATGATGACCGATTCGTCATCACCTCTGATGAGCGACTCACTTTCGGCGAGGTCGATCGCCGGAGCGCCCTCCTGGCCGGTGTGCTTCTCCGACAAGGGGTCGCCAAAGGAAGCCGAGTCGGCATCCTCTACCCCAACGGAGTGGACTGGGTGGTGACCTGGCTCGCAGCAGCACGGATCGGTGCGCTGACGGTCCCGCTGTCGACGTTCGCTCCTCCGCGCGAACTCGCTCGCACGATCCGACATACAGATGTGCAGTACCTGGCGATGGCGCCAGCATTTGAGGGGCACAGCCTCACCCAACGGCTCGAAGCCAGCCTCAAAGGTCTCGTCGGGAGTGGGCCAGAGATCCAGCTGCCGGGTGCGCCGTACCTTCGGAAGATCTGGATCGACGACAGCACTCGCCCTACCTGGGCAGAGCCGCTACCTGAGGAAGGCTATTTCGAACTGGTGGCGCAAGCCGAGGAGGAGGTAGCACCGTCGGATCTGCTCGTCGTTGTCACCACGTCAGGGGCAACGGCGGCTCCGAAGTCCGTCATTCACACGAACGGATCTCTTATCCGCCATGCCTGTGCGATGGCCAAGATTCGAGCACTTGATGCCACAGATTGCATCTTCACGGCGGCACCGCTGTTCTGGGTGGGAGGTCTCACCGTGGTCCTGTTGGCGGCGATGGCAAGCGGCGCATCGGTGGCACTCCAGGAGCGATTCGAACCCGGTTCCGCTCTCGAACTGATCGAGGAGGCGGGAGCGACCCTGATCTCGTGTTGGCCGCCTGCGGCTCAAGCGCTGGCGAAGCACCCAAGCTTTGCCCGGCGCGACCTCTCGAGAATCCGTGGCGGAACTCTCGTCGAGGCGCTCCCGCCCGCCATTCGACCGGACAACCCCTCGGCGTCACCACTCCTGGCGTCGCTCGGAATGACCGAGACGGGCGGTCCCCACACTGCGGCCGACAACCCGTACTCTCTCCTTCCTCCGGAACGCCGCGGCACCTTCGGCCGGGCCGTCGCAGGCGTGGAGCACGCGATTGATCCGAGTACGGACGGTGGAGCCGCCGCACCCGTCCAAGGCGAGATCTTGGTCCGAGGCCCGCTCGTGATGGACGGGTTCTACAAGCGTGAACGATTCGACACCTTCACCGCCGACGGGTGGTATCCAACCGGGGACCTCGGATGGTTCGACGACGACGGCTTCCTCCACTTCATTGGCCGTGGCACTGCCATGATCAAAACTGCGGGTTCGAACGTGTCTCCCGACGAGGTCGCATCGGCCATCCGAGAGCTTCCAGGCGTGACCGATGCCATCGTTCTCGGACTCCCCCATCCCGTCCGAGGGGAGGAGGTTGCAGCCGTGATCGTCGTTGGAACGGCTACGGCTCCGACTCAGGAAGAGCTCATCGAACACTCGCGTGCTGTTCTCGCCTCGTACAAGGTGCCTCGCCACGTCCGCTTCGTCGAGGGGAGCCAAGTGCCCCTCCTCCCCACCGGGAAGGTGGATCGTGCGTCACTGGCCAAACTGTTCGACGACAGGATTGCTTGATCCGCTGCCGTCTTCGACTACACCGATGACGTTGGGAGACTCCGCCTCGTGGCCCCGGTTCACTCGACATGTGACCGATAAAGACACGTAAGGACACGTCGGAGAATCTGACCTTCTGGGGGATCCACCTTCAGCCCTCTGACCTGGGCCTTTTGGTGGAGGTGAAGGGACTCGAACCCTCGGCCCCTACATTGCGAATGTAGTTTTTCGCCCTCTTTGACCAGGTGCTATCTGACGAACTTCCTGGTTGGCCTGCTGTTATTCCCTCAGCGCCCCTCACACAACCTCGTGTTCCATCTCGGTAAAGACACGTAAAGACACGACGTTGATGGGCCATTGCGGGTCTTTCGCATGGCATCGTCGGCCAGCTGACACAGTACTAAACCGAGTTTCTCGAGCGAACGGGCCCCCAACGCCCTCGGGTTGCTTTCGCCTCTGGAACTGTTCGTCCAGCCAATGCTGCGACCCTTTGCCGCCGGCTACGGATTCCGCCGCTTCCAGCGGACCGAACGTCGCAGCGAGGTACCACCGAAGATGCTCCCACTCTGTGTCGACGCCGTCTTGGATCAGTATCTTGTCCCGCTCGCAGGCGCTGAAGTATCGGTGCGAGACCAGTCCGCTGATCTCGCCGATACGGAGACCTCCGTCCAAGAAATCCCTTACAAGCTCCGTACGCAGCTCGTTGCCGGCCGTCGCTCCACCGAGGATGACAGCGGTGTCGTGACCGGTGAGGTGGTCCCGGCCGGGCCCGCCATCCTTTCGTTTCGGGGTGCTCACTGACCGTTCCACCAGGGCTCGCCAGGCGCACGAATCCCGGTACCGGGTGAGTTCAGGGGTCGGATGGATTCTCGTAGACCTCAACCCTCGTACCGGTACCCGGTGTTCTCGAAGACATACCGGTGCGACGCCAGGTGCTCGTGCTCCGGACCGGTGACCGTACGCCGTTCACCGTCGAAGACCCCGGTGTCCACGACGGCAGCGACCGTTCTGCTCGAGTGGGAGTGCCGTTCGACCTCGGATGGCTCGGGGCCGACTCCCCAACCGCGTTTGCGTGGGCGGCCACGTCGGGGAATCTCGGAGGCCTCCCGGTAGCCGGCAGGTTGAGGCGGCCCACAGGCGCGATGGGGGCGTCCGCAAGCGCGTATTCCGGTGGGTGGTCATCGCCGTCTGCGATCAAGCTCACCTGCGTGGGACCTCTCCGCGAACGGGCCCGCCCGCAACACCAGCCCCATTTCACACAACGCGCCCGTCCTTCGACAGGTTGCGCACCCGACGACGCTCTCGGCTCAGGGTGTGATGCCCGTCGGTAAACGCTTGGCCAGAGCCGGACTGGTCTGGATGGCTTTCTTCAAGTCTGCGTGACCAGCAGCAGACTGATTCTGGGCGATCAACAACAGGCCCAGGTTGAAGGACGCGTTGGCGTCGTTCGGGTTCAGTCGGAGCAACTGGTTGTACTCGAAGATGGCCAGAGTGGGATTCGTCCCCGTCTCGACGGTAGCGAAGTTGTACATGGCCGGTTGGTATGTCGGGTTGGCCAGCAGGGCCTTGTTATATTCCGCCACGGCATTGGCCGAGTCATTCTTCTGTTGGTAGACGACCCCGAGGTCGTAGTAGGCGTAGGCGTCGGCAGGGTCGGCCCCAGTCGCCCCGGCGTAGTCCTTTAAAGCCAGGGCAAGATTCCCCGACGCTTGGGCCCTGATGCCCAGATTGATGAGCTTGCCGGCTGTGGCCTGAGGTGATGCCGGGGTGTTTGTACTGGAGCAGCCCACCAGGAGCACACTCAACGTGACCAGGACAGGCGCCAGGGCTCTGCGGCCCACCACCGCCGGACGGAGAGTAGTCGAGCCGGGGGTGCAGCCTTGACGCCACCGGTCTCGGGTGAAGTGCCGAACCGCCATGCGACTCAAGGGAACCTCACTCTCGTCGGCGCTCCCCAGCTCCTCGGTGCAGGCGTTCATTAACACGACGCTCCGTCCGTAGCGCAGAGGGTGTCAAGCTTGGTGTTGAGCGTGTTCACGGTGGTGTTGAGCGTGTTCACGGTGGCTTGAAGAGTTGACATATTGGCAGCAGTGGCAAGAGGAGCGGCACTATTCGTTATCGCGGTATTGAGTGCGGCTTGAAGAGCTGACAAATTAGTACCAGCGGCAAGAGCATTTATCTGGTTGAGAAGACTTGCCAGAGTGGTCCCACCGGGAACACCAGCTAGCGTGCTTACGGCGTTTGTAATAGCTGTCGCCAAGGCGGTTTGACTCGTAGTTATCTGGCCAGGGAGCTGGTTGACTGCCGACTGTAGCGACACGCCACTCGTTCCAACGTTAGTGCTGATCGTGTTAAGGGTGGTTTGAGCGGTTGACAGGCCGGCAGCAGTGGCGAGAGAAAAGTTCTGGCCAAGGAGCGTAGTAACGCCGGTTTGAATGGCTGCTTGCGCGGTAGAAAGACTCGTCAGAGTGGCCGAAGTGTTGGAACCCTGCAGCCCAGTTAACTGACTATTGAGAGCGCTTTCTGCGGCCTCAGCTCTCGTCACTTCAGTATTCAGATCCGCAGCGACGGTGCTGTCTGGCGGTCCGGCCGGTCCCTCGGGTCCGGTGGCTCCTGTCGCTCCCGGGGCTCCTGTCGCTCCCGGGGCTCCCGTTGCTCCCGTTGCTCCCGCAGGACCAGTAGAACCGACAGGACCTGCGGCGCTCGCTTCGGTTGACGAAGCCATACCGACGACGGGTGCAGCGAGAGCCGAGTTGCCCATCGATCCCTGGAACGTGGCATCACCAAATGCGAAGATGCCGCCGTCCTTGGCCACCAGCCAGTAGCCCTTGGCGTCAGCGGTGGCAACGATGCCCGTGATCGGCGAGTTCAGGTGTTTTCCGGCCATGGAGCCGTAGAACTGGGCGTCTCCGTACGTGAAGACACTCCCGTCAGATCCGACCAACCAATAGCCGCTGCCGTTGTTGATTTCTGCGACTCGGGTTGCCGAGGCCAAGCTGGTCGACAGGGTCGTGGTGTGGCCGGACGGTCGAGCTTGGATGACTACAAAGACCACTCCAACGATCGCTAAGGCGAGCCCAGCGGTGAGCAGCTTGCTTAGCCGCCCGGATTTGATGGGCACCGATTTTCTCTCCTTTGATGGCACACAAAAGTGAGACCGTGTGGTCTGAGCGCTATACCGGCCACCGAGGAGGATGGCCGTCGATCATCGTCCGTGCTGGGTCAAGCGACCTCTGCTGGTCCATACCATCCAAAATCGAAACCGATCCTGCGAACAAGGCAGCCCCGCTGTGGTTCATTGCCACCTGGACGGCACCAAGCGCTCCCCTTCCATCGACGGATTCCCACGAAACCTGAGGAAGTGCCCACCACGAGGGATAGATGCCTTGCTCAGTTACCGCTTGAACCGCCATCAGGTAACAAAATCGATGCCTGACGCGAAGCAGCCCCCGGGGCGCTTGAGAACCCCGGGGGGCCGTCGCAAAGTGGTCTGACCTCGGACCCGAATAACCGAGCGTCTCTATTGGGACGGGCCACGTCAGTCACGTTCATCAGTCGAGGACGTCGACCACCGCCCGATAGCGCTGTTCCATCTTGAGCTCCACCAACTCCAAGGGCCCCCTGCGGAAATGTCACGACTGCGTCAACAGCGAGGGAGGTGGCACCCGCGCCGTGGTGGACTCTCACAGGAACGAAACGTGAAGCAGGTGCTGGAACTTTGTCCGAAAGAGTCAGGCAGGTAACGGAGCCAAGTCGTCAAGCATGAACCCGAAATTTCACGGACTCAATTCGGCCGTAAAGAGGCTCTTCGGAAATGGGCGGGGTGCGCCACGTCGGCCAACAGCGTGCTCGCGAAAGTTGCATGCGCCCGAAACGGCACATCGGGGCTAGGGCAGGGTCCGTTGCAAGACGACTCGGGTAAGGCCAAGCTGGCTTGTGCCAGAAAACCGATTCGTCGGGGAAATCGCCAGAACCTATGACCAACCTGGGACAGGAATGTGGGATGACGGCGTTCTCAAAGCGACTGTCGACTGCCTGGTCGAGATGAGTGACGGTGGAGCTGCGATGGAGTTCGCCATAGGGACTGGCCGGGTCGCTGTCCCTTTGGCTGCTCGGGGCGTTCCGGTCACCGGGATCGAGTTGTCCGCAGACATGCTCGCCGTGTTGCGATCGAAGCCTGAAGCGAGTGTCATCAAGGCCGTCGAAGGCGATATGGCCGTGACGTTCGTGGAGGGCGAGTTCTCACTCGTGTATCTGGTCTTCAACACGATCTCGAACCTGACGACGCAGGACGAACAGGTTGCCTGCTTCGAAAATGCTGCCCGTCACCTTCGCTCCGGAGGTCGTTTTGTTATCGAACTCAACGTGCCCAATCTTCGCCAGTTACCACCGGGCAGTCCCGGAGTGCCGTTCGCATTGACGGAGGACTACATCGGGATCGACGACTTCATTGACCGCACCCACAAGCAGATCTCCCGATCTCGCCACTTCAACCGACTCCCTGATGGCAGCTTCAGCGAATTCACGGCACCGTTCCGATATGTGTGGCCAGCTGAATTGGACCTGATGGCTCGAATCGCAGGCATGACGCTGGAGCATCGATGGGCGTGGTGGGACCGCTCGCCGTTCACTGGCGAGAGCCGTAGTCACGTCAGCGTATGGCGTCTTCCGGAGGCATAGGCACAGTCGTTCGTCGTGCTCTGCAATCTTGGGGTCAGCGTGCCCCCGTTCGCCGGCCTGGTGGCACACGATTCTGACCCGCGCAGCGCCAAGTGCTTGCTCTCGCGAGCGCCAGACCCCGCTCATTCCCGAAGAGCCCGTAAAGACGCGCAAAGACACGCCGGCCCAGCGGCTTATGACGAGTTTCCACTTTCAAGCCTCTGACCTGGCCTTTTGGTGGAGGTGATGGGATTCGAACCCACGGCCTCTACATTGCGAACGTATGGTTCTCAGCCTTTTGACCAGGCCCTTTCCGAGGACTTTCCGGGTCGCGGCGTTGCGATCCCCTCAGGTTCCCTCACGGACCCTCCACCTTCCTCACGATAAGGTCACGTAGGGTCACGCTCGCTAGCAGTGCGCTTGCGATTGCGGCACCGGTGATCGAGACGTGACCGTCGCGGTCCTCAACGCCGTAGCCGCCAGCCCAACGTCCCTTCAGTTGTCGCCCCATCTCCCCTCGGTCAAGTCGGCAACCAGAAGGTCGAGTATGGCCTCCTCGTGCACGGACTTCCCCGCCCGCTCCATAGACAGGGTGAGCTCGGCGTCCCATGCAGCTTCGACGGGGCGCCCTTCGAGTGCCGGAAGGTCAGCCAATCCCTTGCCCGCCCCAGCGAGCGCGACCTCGTAGTCCGCGTGACCCATCCGCCACGGGACCGCGCCAAAGTCATTGACCACGCGGTTGGCGATGGCCACTCCGGGCCAGTCGAAGTCTCCCCGGTAGTGAAGGGTGGCCCCATCCTCGACCAGCCGTGCCAGCAGCGACGTGACGACGAACGTCGGATTACCGGCAATGCACACCATCACAGCACGAGTCCCTTCTGAATATGCGTCCATGACCGCCTCCAGCACGCGCGGGTTCTCGCAGACCCACACGGGCGTTCCAACCGATACCCATCTGTCCAGGCGGCGTAGGTCGCGCAGCGTCAGGTGGGTCTCACATCCCGCGTTGCTACGGAGCCTCACTGCTTCGGCAACGGGCGAGGGACCCTGTGGAATGAGCCCCAAGGTCAGAACCGTCGTCGAGACTTCATCGCCCAGTACTCCGGCCTCATGCCAGAGTCGGCGACGGTCTGCAGCCGACGCGGGACTGGCGCTGCCGACGCGCGCCGCGATGGCGCGGAGGACCAGTGTCGAAATCAGAGTCCCATCGTCGAGCGCGTGGCTGTTGCCAACCACTGAGGCGGCCAACTCCGTTCGACCTCGACGCTCACCGTCCCATGGCAGCCGGGCGATACAGCGCACGGCCATCGTCATCGCCTCGGTCGCCCGTGCCGCCGGAACCCGGGTAACGACGGGGCGGGCGCTCTCGATCCACGCCTCCACCCAGGGCTCCGATCCCATCCCGCACCTCACCAGCTCTTCTCGCACCAACGTCCAGACCGCCGTGCGGCGAGCAACCACGTCGGCCCGCCGGCCCGGGAGGTCAACCAGCGGTCCTCGACGCGCGGTGGTGGCGGCGACCAGCCCGGGCGCGCTGCCCGTGGCCCGGATGCGGGCGTCGAGCACGGCCAGGTCGAGGCGGGCACGTTCCCCATCGACGGGGCGGCCGATCAACCCGGCCAGAGCAAACCGCTCGCCACGAGTGAGGCCGGAGAGCGTCACCGATCCCTCAGCAGCCAGGCCATTGCGCTGTAGCCGTTGCGCCAGTGCATCCCACAGCCGATCAAGCCCCGGGTCGTCGAAAGTCGCCATGGTGCAGCTCCCTCACATCCCGATTAGGTGGCGCTGACGGCCGTCCCATCGGAAGTGCACGAGTGCCACACCCGGCACCAGTGGCTCGCGGAGGGCTTCGTAGATCTCGAGGCTCGGCACTTCGGGAAAGCACCCCCACATTCGCTCGCTGGTCATCACGAAGTCGAGATCGAGTTCGATCAGCAGCTTGAGCAGCCGACCGTGAGTCGGTTCGTCCACCTTGGCGAAGGCATCGTCGAGCAGCAGCAGCCGTGGGGACGATGCACCGAGCCCGTCGAAGTGGGCGGCCGCGGCGGCGAATAGTGCCAGATACGATAGGACTCGTTGCTCTCCTTGGGACAGGCCCAGACGCGGCGAGAGAACCCGCAACGAGCCCGGCCGAGCGTCGTCAACAGCCTGCACGCTGAACCGATGCCAATAGCGGTAGTCCAACGCCTCACGCAGGTGGGCCAGGTAGCCGAGCGAGGGATCCTTCTCTCGTTGAGCGCGAATGAGATCCATCAACGCGTCCCGTAGCTTGGCGTCCTCCTCAGGTGCCCGCGGCGCCATCACCAGGAGCTGGGTCGCTTCCCGCGCTGCCGGCGATGCTTCCGGATCGATCTGCCAGTTGAGGTGAGCTCCCTTGCCGTGGGAGGTCCTGACGCTCGAAAGGGCGCGGTTCGCCGCAAGCACGAGGTCATGGGATTCGAGCAAGCGTTCACGGATCTCTTCTCCGAGCTCTCCAACCAGAAACCGCTCAATCACCTCCCTTTCGTCGGCCAGCAGCCGGCTTCTGGTCTGCTGCGCCTCGGTAGCAACGCGTGTTGCCACTGCTGGGAGGGGTTGGCGACCGGCGTCGTCCACGACGTGGAAGTACTTGACGCCGTCGTCTTCGCCAGCCACCACGTCGTAGCCCCCGGACAGCCCATCCTCAAGCTCGCGATACCGGTTCAGCACCACCTGGTCTGACGCCGGACTACCCTCAGCCCGCTCTCCGAGTCGGCCCCGCAACGCTCTGGCGGCGTCGACGACGCCGGAGCCGTCCCAATCCCATTCGACCCCGCATGCCGCTACGGAGACGCCAGGAAGCACAGCCGCCCGGCGCAGCCGTTCGCCCGATGCCGTCACGACAGCGTCCGCGGCTTCGACCGCGGCGGCGGCCGTCGCGGCCTGAGCGAGCGCGCTCCCCTCCTTCACCCCCAGGCTTCCGGCCCGCTCCCGGGCCGACGGGAGGGCCTGTTGGGCCGATTCCATACATTCACGGCAGGCGTCGACGGCTGCGAGTACCTCCGCCACCGACGCGCCGATGGCATCCTCCAGAGCTGCCAGCGATGCCTGTTCATTACCGTGCTGCAGCTCGAGTGCCAAGGCCTCCGAGTGCGCAACATCCGCCGACGCGAGCCGCTCGGCGTGACGAGCCGACAACTCGGCGAGCTCGCCTTTCCGACCCTCCCACTCGGCCCACATCCGTTCCCACCCATGCAGCTCGCGGGCCATGTCGCCGGCTGCCCTCTCTACGGCTTCGAGCCCGTCCATCGTGATCGGCAAACTGTCGAGGCTTGCCGCGTGGGTCAGCTCGCTCCGGGCTTGTGCTGCCGTCGTACGCGCCTGCTGGGCGCCCCGACGGTCCTCCTCGGCGCGGGCGAGGGCGTCCCCGGCGACGCCGACCAACGCCAGGGCAGTCGAGGCAGTCCGGCGCACCAGCACGTCTTCGGGCAGAGTCGCCGGCAGGCCGTCCAGCTGTTCCCGAACCCCTCGGGCTACTTCGAATCGGGCGGTGATCTGCACCAGGGCGGCCGATAACTCTGCGCAACGGCGCGCCGTCTCGGCCAGGCGTCGGTCACGGGTGGCGCGGCGAGTGCCGGCGCCAACGTACTCAGCCTCCTGTTTGGCCCACGCTCCGTGGAGCGGTCCGACTGACCACCGCCCATCGCTCGCCACCCACGGGTTGTCCCCGCTCTCCCCAAGTCCCACGGTCCTGAGCAACCGGGCCACCTCGGGACGGGACGCCGTCAGGACGTCGGCCAAAGTCGGCACGCCTTCGGGGAGTACCGGCCCGTCGAGCCGGACGATGACATCGTGGGTTGACGGGTGGATGACTAGCCCATGCCCCGTCACCCAGGCGTCGAGCAGGCCGGACGCCTCCAGCGCCGCCTCGAGCCCGGCGCGGGCGGGGCCGTCCAAGTCGGGAACGAAATCGACCAGCTCATAGAAGGGCGCACCTGCTCGCTCGTCGCGTTCGGCGTCGAGAAAACGGGAGACCGGTGGACGCGCCTCTTCCTCGGCCTCGAGGCGCGCCCGCTCGACTTCCATCTCTTTCAAGGCACGCTCGGCCTCGCGGACGTCGGCCCGGGCTCCGGACTCGGCACCTCGCGCGACCTCGTGAAGGGGGAGAAGAAGGGCGCTCGCCAGCTCGGAAATCTCCGCCAGCTCCTCGCTGGCCGCCCTACCTTCGCCCAAGGCGCGGTGCAGGCGTCCCCAATCCGGTGGCGGGCCCAGTTCCCCTCCCCCGAGGTCGGGGCGCTCCGCTTGCGTCCAATCGGTGACTGCCTGACGCCAGGCCCGGCTCTCGGTGACCCACCTGAGATTGGCCTCGTCTGCCTGGGATTGGCGGGCGCTCAACTCCTGTTCGGAACGAGCGGCGCGCTCGTCGGCTTGCGCAGCCAAGACCGCGGCCTCTGTGGCGCGCTCAGCAATTACCCGCACCTGAGCAGCGGCGCGTCGTCGGCCATCGGCAACGGCAACCGCGGGAGGAATGCCATCGGCCTGGCGGGGAACAACCGCCTGGTCGATCCCGGCCTCGCGAGCCAGGCGCACCAGGACGGCGCGCCCATCGTCCACCCGGCGTCCGGCCTCCGCAGCCCGTTCGGCCGCCCGCTCCTGGTCATTGGCTGCTTGCCGGGCCGTCCGGACGGCAGCCTCCGCGGAGTGCCGCGCAATGCGCGCCGTCTCGAGCTTGGCCGCGACGGCCCGCCGCCGATCGTCGAGATGCAGGTGGTCCTTGTAGGCCTCGCTGGACTGGAGGCCCTCGAGCTCGACCCTCGCCCTGCTCTCGTCCGCAAAGAGGTGCTCGACCTCGGCATCCGCCTCCTCCCGGGCCCGGACGACGGCTTCCGCCTCAGCGGCCAGCCGTTTGGCGTCGCGTACGGCTCGGCGGTGTTCGGCATCGGCACCGTTCACCGCTTGACAGCGCTCGCTCAGGACGCCACGGGCATAGCTGCGGTAGGTGTCGAGGAATCGGGCGAGAGCGGCCGCCGTGCGCTCCGTGCGCGCCAGCTGCTCGCGGACCTGATCGAGGGTATCGAAGCGGTCAGCTGCCTTCTCGAGCGCTTCGCCCGACGGGGGCGGCAATGCGTCACGGAGGACGGCCGCCAGCTCTCCGGCCTCAATCCGGTTCCCGATGTTCGGGTCGCGCAGGCGTCGGAGGAGGTGCAGAAGGTTGGAATACCGCATCTCGTCGTGAAGGCCGAAGAGGTGCGCGGCCACTCGTCGGCGATGTTCAGCTGCCGTGGTCACCGAGTCACCCCCCAGGCGTTCCTTCAGCTTCTCCGCCGAGACGGTCGGATCGAGCTGGAGATCGACCCCCACTCGGACGTCCTCGGCGAGGAAGAACCACGTTGTCGGTTGGCGGGTCGACGTCGACGCCTTCAATCCGGCTCCGAGCGTGAAGAACCGCTCTTCACCGTTCTCACTGGTCATGCGAAGCTCGAGCCAGACGTAGCCGACGTGATTTCCCGCCTCGCGGCCGTCGGTCATCAGCCAATAGACCGTGGTCCGATCACGGCCCGTCGCGTCCATGGACCGGGTGTCGCCATCGAGCAGGAACGGGAGCAGAACTTCGAGCGCCTTGGACTTCCCGGCCCCGTTCTTACCCCGCAAGAGGACGCGTCCCCCGGCGAACGACAGCTCGGTCCGGTCGTACTGCCAGACGTTGATGATGCCGGCGCGGTGGAGAACCCACCGACCGACACGCTCCGCCGGCAGGAGGGGTGCCACCGTCGCGCCAGAACCGGGTGCCGGTCGGAACAGCTGATCCGTCATAGTTCCTCCAATGCAAGCTGCGGGGTGACGTCCCTATGCTCGGGAGCCAACCGTGCGGCGACCGCGCGCAACAGGAGTGCACCGCGCTCATCGCGTTCGAGCAGTCCCATGTCGATCAACAGGTCTTCCGCGTCGGCCACGAGGCGTTCAGGATGATCGACGTACTCGTTCGACCATCCCCGGGCACGCTCGGTCAGGAGCTCCGAAACGATGAACGGGAGCTCGCCGTCGGGCACGGGCGCAGTGCCCGACCCGGCATCCGGCGTCAGTCTCTCCACCAGGCCGGCCACCGCGAGCAGGGCGGCTTGGCCGAGTGTGCCGTCCCGGGGGAATCTCAAATCGGTGAGCTCGTCCTGCGGATCCAGTGCGATGACCCCCTCCAACCGGATCTCGAGGTGGAGCCCGAAGTTCTCCTCGAGGATCTGGGCCTCACGCCGCTGGTACTGGCGGAGCCACAGCCGCTCGGGTTCGGAAAGCTGGTCGACCAGGACGACCGGCGATTCGACGATGCGACGTCGCACCGCGTGCCGGATCGAGTCAGGGCCAGTCTCGGTGGCGGCCCGGATCAGCTCATCGGCGGATTCGACGTCGCGCAAAGGGATGGCCAGAAGGTTGCGGACAATCTCGTGCTCGATCCACAGGAGGGCCTCCTTAGCCGGATCGTCCGCGAATTCGGCCACCGTTCCGGCGTCTTCATGTACCGCACCCCACTCGATCAACCGGCCGAGAGCATGCACGAGGGCGCGGCGCTCGGTCAGTGTGTCGTCCCTAAGATCTATTTCGGCCTCTGCTGCCGCGTGACGGACATCGGCGACGACCGTAGAGAGCAGCACTTGCTTGCGGCTGGTGAGCAAGACCGCACAGAGGAGGGCCAGATAGGTGTAGTCCCGTGGTGAGAACGCCGCCTTGGACCGCCGGAGCAGGGGGCGGCCGGCGGAGCCGAGACCTGCTTTGTAGAGACGGGCGAACTGAGCTTCGACCACCAATCGATAGCCGAGATAGTTCCGGAACATTGTGGCGAGAGCGTCGGCGTGCCGCCGGATCGACCGATGGCCATCGGGATCACGCTCGGCCAGGACAAGGGGAGTCCTCAGGAGTAGGCGCGCCGCGTCGCGACGCTCGTCGTCGTTCACACCGCCCCCGATCTCGCATCATGCTCATCGGCGTTCCCAGCCAACGTCGCGGTCGCTGGCCCGATGATCAGCGACCGTCCCTCTATGACAAGCTCGCCGAAGTCGGACGTAATCTGCATGGACCCTGAGGTCACCGCTACCTGGAGCCTGACGTCATGGTCGGGCAACGTGGCCTGGCCATCGGATATGGCATTGGAGAGTAGCTCGAGGAGTACCGACATGGCCGCGCCCGAGAGCCGCGCATCGGCGAGATGCCCGCTGACAGCCAGCAGTTCGGCACATGCGCTCTGTCGACGCTGGGCCTCGGCCGCCCGAGCGGCCAGCAGGAGGCGTTTCTGGTTGGTGTGATCCGGCGGCCGCGACGCTCGGCCTCGTGCGGTCCGATCACCGCGCTCCCGTTGGGACACCGGCACCGGTGCCCGCGGTGACTGCCACCAACTCATAGTGGCGGACACCATCTCGGCAATGTCCTCGTCGAGCACTACTCCGAGGTGTCGGACTCCGTACAGGCCGAAGGCGGCGGCGGCCAGAGAGTGCGCATCAGCGGGGGCCGCAGCGTCAAACCACGTCGCCAACTTGAGGTAGTGGCGGCGCAAGGACACCTCATTGGTGGCAGAGGCGTTGATGCGCTTGAGGCTGGTGAGCATGGCGCCGACCGCCCGGTGCGCCGCATCGCGTAGCTGGCGGGCTCCCGGTCCGATGAACCACGCCTCGAGTTGATCCCAATCGGCCCGCGTCCGTCCTCGCGCCCGTTCGACGTCCTCGCCGCCGGGGCTGGCGGCCCGCAATGCAGCGAAGGCTCCATCGCTGTCGGAGATTCGGTCCAGCAATCGGGGCAACTCGGGTCGCAGGAGCGCAAGGGAATCCGATATTGCGTGGCTATGGCGCCGCACGCTGTCGACAATGCTCTCCAGGTAGTCGAGAAGAAGGCTCTTGAAACCAGCCCACTCGTCGCCGTCGAGGTCGCTGCGGGTCAGGACCGATCCGATATACGTGTAGAAGTCCGTGACCGAGGCCGCAAATTCGTGGAACTGGCCGAAGATGGTGGAGACGGCGCCGGCCAAGGACTCAGGCTCACCGCCGGGATCGAGCCGAGCCAACCCTTCGGCCACGAGCGCCAGGAGTTCGCGGGGGACCTCCCTGGCGCCTCCGGTCACTGCCAGGAATGCCGTCACCTCGCGGTGCAGCCGGGCTCCGAGTGCGGAAACGGTGTACCGAGCCGGCTGACTCTGGTACTCGGCGATGGTGGTAACCCGCACTTCGCGTGGGCTGAGGAGCAGGTTCCCATTGTCGGCCAGATACCGGCAGCGAGCGAGGACGGTGTCCACCGGCAAGGCCACCCCCTGAGCGATCACGTCTTGGGCGGACCACTCGGCGAACAGGGCGTCAGTGAACCGATCCATGATGGCGAGGTAGTCGCCAGCCTCGGGGGTTGTCACATACCGGTAAAGCTTTAGGCGATCGGGATCCAACACGTGCGGACATTACGTCGGGGATGTGACGCCAATCACGAGGTCGGCCGGCATGGTTTCGTCTATCCACGTCTTACGAAAGGATCTAAGCTATCCTTTCGTATAGGGACCCCATATGAAAGGTTGTCATCGTGCTCGGTCGACTTGTGTCGTGTGTCTGGTTGCACGATCCCACCATCCCAGCACCAGTGCGATTTCGGCGATCTTGCCGATACGACGCGTTCATCCCCTTCACCATCAGCGAGACGTCGCTCGAATTCTCCGGAGACGTAGTCGGCTCCGTTTCTGAAGCTGAGAATGCCATCAGGCTGTTGAATGCTTCGGCAGGACCATCTTTAGATCCCCTCGCTCGACTCCTGTTGCGCACGGAGTCGATTGCGTCATCCAAGGTCGAGGGAATGCACGTAGACGCTCGCCGCTTGGCTCGGGCTGAATCAAAAACCGATAGTGGCCGCACTGTTTCGGCGACCGAGATTGGAGTTCTGGCGAACATTGATGCAATGCAGTTGGCAATCGAAGAGGCTACTTCGGTAAAGGTACTAGATGTCGATCAGATCACGGGCATTCATCGAGTCCTGATGAAGGACTCAGAGAGTCCCGCTATTGCCGGGAACATTAGGAACGTACAGAACTGGATCGGCGGCAATGACTACAACCCGTGCGGGGCCGCGTTCGTGCCACCTCCGCCTGAAGAAGTCGTGGCGTTGCTCGAGGACCTATGCGCCTTTTGCAACCAGGACCGCTATCCCCCAATCATGCAGGCGGCAATCGCCCATAGTCAGTTTGAGACGATCCATCCATTCATCGACGGAAACGGCCGAACCGGCAGAGCGCTCATCCAAGTCATCTTGCGCCGTCGCACGCTTGCTCCGGCATTTGTTCCGCCAATAAGCGTCGTTCTCGCCGCCAACAAGCCCAGCTATCTAAGGGGCCTCGAGACGTACCGAGAAGGCAATGTAGGTGAGTGGGTCGAGAGTTTCTCTGTGGCTGCCACTCGAGCGGCCCACTTGGCCCAGCGTTACCTCCTTAAGGTCGAAGATCTCAAATCAGAATGGAGGATGCGACTCAACGCCTCAGTAAGACCTCGACGTGATGCTGCTGCTTGGTCGGTGATTGATGCGCTACCCGGACACCCCGTCATCACAATCGCCATTGCCACAACCGCTACGGGGCGAACGCGGCCAGCTATCAGTCAAGCCATCGGCCAGCTCGTCGCTGCGGGAGTCCTGGCACCGATAAGTGAGGGCCGGCGCAATCGATCATGGGAGGCAGTTCGATTGCTCGATCTGCTGGTTGAAATGGACAGCGCATCGGGTACTTGAAGCACCATCATCTCAAGGCCGTCGGCGTCGGGTCGCCAAGCACCGCCTCTCGTCCACGGGAGACCTGCCGTACACGAGCGACTCCGCCTCCCAGTTCACCGAGAAGTTGCGCAGATCACTTGAACCCGCCACGGCTTTAGGGATGCTCAACGATTTTTTGGGTCTGTGACTCTTCGGGATTTCCACCTTCAGCCCTGTGACCTTGGCTTTTGGTGGAGGTGATGGGATTTGAACCCACGGCCTCTACATTGCGAAAGTATGGTTCTCAGCGTTTTGACCAGGCCCTTTCCGAGGACTTTCCTGGTAGCGGCGTTGCGATTCCCTCACGTTCCCTCACGTTCCCTCGGCTTCCCGCACGATAAAGACACGTAAAGACACGCCCGAACGGAGTTGGGGCGTGACCACCGATCGGTACTCAGGTCCGATCGGGAAGCTCTCGCGACGCGCGGCGAATGGCGCCTGTTCCCCGTTGATGACGATCACGTTCCTTGTTGAGCGACAGGACATCATCGACCCCTGAAGCGGCGGTGCTTGGTGCCGGGCAGACGACGGAACGCCAATGTTCGGTCCGCAACCAGCCAGTCGACGACCCTGTCGGGTCACGCCCACCAGGTCACCCGCCGGGCCGTCTCCTTCCTGGGTCGACGGCAGTGCCCGTCACCACCCATGACGACAGCGATGACGACAGCGAGAACGAACAACATCAGGGGAACCAACCACCATGATCGGTGCGTGTTCAAGAACTCGAGGACGACTAATCGGATGAACCGAATTCGATGGGCACGCTGATCGCCTGACCCTTCACCCAGTGGCTTGAACCCGGCGAGAGGTGCCAGTCGGCGAATGCCGTGTCATTGACGGCCAGGGCGTCGACGGCATTCACCGGGCCGAAGGCCAGGGTGCTCGTTCCCCCGGGCAATGCTGGCAGCAATTGCCAGGAGACGCCCGGACCCGCGACGACGTCCCCCTCCTCCGACCCCCCAGATTCGGAGAGCAGGACGAACATCCCAAGGCCGATGGCCGTTCCAACGGACAGCACACGCTGCGAGGAGCTCAGTCGCAAGGCTTCAGAAACGCTCCACTGACCTCCGCTTCCCGCCCAGGCGGCGACCAGGCTCGTGCCCTCTTTGACAGATGTCACAGCGAGAATCGTCGAGATTCCCTCGCTCGTCTGTTTCAGACTGATCACGTCGACGCTGCCAAGGTCGAGCTGTTGTGAAAGGGCGGGCCCGACGAGGCGCCATCCATCTCCGCTTCGGGAAAAAATGCCCACCGTACCGACATGCCGGCATCCACCACCGATCAACCCTTGCGTCCCGTCGTACCCCACGGCGGTAATGGAGCGGAGACCACAGTGACGTCCAGCCGACGAGGAGGCCAACACCGCCTCGGTCGTCAGCGTCCACCAGGTCGAAAGGCCCCCTGCGCTCGAGACCACACGGACACTGTCGCCGTCGTTCAGGAGGGCCGCCGAGCTTCCGTTCAGGGCGTCGGTGGCAAGGGCGCTGTTGTCCGCGGCAAGGCCAGAAGGAAGCACTCCGGTGGTCCACGATGACTGAGTCGGTGAGGCGGTGAGCAGTGTCGAGAACGTCAGGCGGTTGGCGGGCCGCACCCCGACCTCCACCGACTGGCCATCGGGCGTGGCAACGATCAGGCCGCCGTTGGTGGCGACGGCGAGTGTCGAGGTGGCATTGGACCAACTCGATGTACCGCTGGCCCGAAAGAAGAGCTGCCAGAACGTGTTGAGCGGCTGGTTCAAATGACCCATGGGAACGGTCGCCCAGGTTCCAGCCGAAGTCTGAACCGAAGTGGCGAGAGCCGAAGGTGATTCTGAAACGATCTGGAGAGGTGCGGCTCCAGCCGGCGCGGCGAGCGGCATGGCGGCCAGGATCATCAAAGGCAACGCCGAGGCGACGGCCCGATGACACCATGACCTCCGCGACAATGATCGGGTCTTGGGCGCATTGTTCACGAGGATGTGCGGACGGTGTCGACCTCGTCCACGATCGTTGCGGTGAGGGAGGACTCGGTCGTCGCCGTCCCGGGTCCCGGGTCGGTGTCGAGAATTACCCTGGTGTGCCCGGTGGCGTCGATCACGTAGGCCACGTCGCTGTGCGCGATCATCGCCCCTGCTGGCGAGTATTCGTCCAGCACCCCGAAGGAAGCCCAGACACGCTTCAATTGTGCCGTTGGCCCAGTCAGGTAGAGCCAGTTCCCCAGGTGATTCAGAGACTCCTGGCGATCGAATGCGACCAGATACTGAGGAGCCGTGTACAGGGGATTGAGATTTACCGCGACGAATTCAACATGGCTCTGTGCTCCTCCGAGGAGGCCATCCGCGCGGCGGAGTTCTTGGGCGATGATCGGACAGTCCGAGACGCAGACCGGGTCGAGGAATGCAAGAACGACGGTCTTCCCATGAAGGTCGTGCAAAGACACGACGCCGCCGCGCTGGTCGACCAGCTGGAACGGCGGTGTCGGCCTATCGGTGATATTCGGAGAGCCGTCGACCGCTTGGGCGACGATGGGATCAGCATTGGGGTTGGTGGACGCCGCCGCAATGGGAACGGCGCCAACGAGGACGATCGCAATGGCACCGACTGCAGCGAGCGCTCGGAAGGAGTACCCCGGACTTGTCATGACACGCTCGGCCCACGAGGGTCTTGGTGCAGCGACTTCCTCGGCGCCAATCGGAGCGTCGGCGTGAGGCACCCTCGTCATTGCCAGATAGCCCCCCACGAAGATGAGCGCCATGGGAATCATGCTGTTCGGATCGGTACCCACGCCGCCAAGGAACCCGAGGTCCTCGATGAGCACCCAGTCAGCGAGGCAGAGCACGACCCCGGCGACGACTCCGATCCGAGCGAACCGGGCCCGGCCGGACACGAACAGCAACCCGATGGTCCCGAGGCTCAGAACCAGGAACAGGTTGACCGCCCAGCCGTGCGCCGAATCGAAGGCGGCGAAACTGCCCACCCAGGACGAGAGGAATCCGGGCTGGGGCGTTTGGGCCATCTGGCTCACCATCCCGGTGAGCGTCCCCGGTGTGGTGCTGTGCGCGATATGGCCCTGCCAGAAGCCTCGCCCGGGCCACGCTTGTAGGACCGCCATGCCGATGAAGAAGAGTCCCACGACGGCGAGGACCACGCGCCCCAGCCGCGGCGTCCTCCACGATCGCTCCGGCAGCGCGATGAGCAGACCAGCAAAGGAGTAGAAGAGGACTGCGCCGGGGGCGCCGAACGCCCAGGTGAGTCCGGGGGCGAAGATTCCCCCAAAGCTCTCTCCGAAGATCCAGACGACGACGCCCCAGCCCGCACTGACCAAGCCGGCGGCTCGTGACCAGTTCCCGCGTGGTCCGACCAGCAGCCAAACTCCGATACCGACCTGAATCCATACCGCCGAGGCCGGCGCCGCTATCGGATGGTTGCTCCAAATCGTCCCACCGACGTTGACGATGTGTTGCACCCAAGTCGGGGAGCTCGCTGCTGTCGGTTCGATCACCTGAGTCGTCATGCCGAGTGGCATCGACGACTGGCCTTGGAGGATTCCGTCGAAGATCCAGATCAGACCGAGGCCAATCCGCACCGTCCGGCGGCCGATTGGCTCGGGGTAGGGCCAGGGTGACCGGGGCGGCCGAGCCGATGTCCCTCCGAGGGATACCGCTCTTCGGTACTGCACCGTTCGCAGCACGTTCCACACCACCGCGAGGAGAGCCAGGATGAGGATCACCAAGATCCCCTGGTGCAGGAGGGTCGAATTGAAAGTTGAAACGACGGTTGGGTCGTTCGTGTTGAGACCGGTATTCATTCCCGGCATCGCGGCTAGATCTCCTGCCGCGACGGGCTCTTCAAGCTAGAGGCCTGTTCAGGTAGCGCCCAGGGCGCTCTGGCCCGGCATACGCCACATCCCTGATCCGAACCCAAATTGCAGCGCAGTGATGGGGCATCAGCCATTTGAGGACGCCATCACCGAGGCCTCGACGATCTGGATATCCGGTGGCTGAATCGCCAATGGACCGCCGGCGACCGGTACCTGCCAGACCATGGTCATATACGGAGTGGACTGTTGGACGCTCCCCGCCGAACACGGTGCCACCCCGGTGATCTGGAGCGGGTTCGCGGCAGATTCGGTGCTCGGACCACAAACATTCGTACGCTGGTGCCACTGGACCAAGGCTCCGTAGGGCATCGGGGGGGTGGTCACGGTTGATGGCAAGAGGTACATCGCTGCTGCGAGCACTTCTTTGCCCGAAGGTGTCTGGGCGAAGACGAGACCGTCCACACTTTGAGGATTCAGCGCTGCCTTCGCTGCTGCGTTCGCCGCCACGACGGTCGGATTGACGTAGTAGACGACGGGGTAGGTCGTCGGCGAAACGGGCTCGTATCCGGCGGCGGCGGCGGCAAGCGGGGACGTGTAGCGCGCAACGGCCTGGCTCGTCGTTTGGACGTACTGGACGGCGTTGATCTCCTGGGAGAAGGTGGGCTCGGACGAACATCCATTGGTGGGCATGTGGATGTCGGTGGGCCCGTTGGCCCCCTGGGCCAACAGCTCCTGGGCCTCCGCCGTCGGGAGGGCGGGACCGGTGTAGTGCCAATTCGCCTTGGTGGTGTTGAGACCAGCGGCCGCGCTGGCGTCGGCGCCGTTCATGTTCATGCCGGTACCCGGTCCCGCCATGATCATGTTGGGCGTGTTGTTGATGTCCAGACCGGCTCTCGGAGCCCCGTTGTTCCCTCTCGTACAGGTGGCAGTTGTGGCAGTCGCCCCGCCCGAGCCTGACGTCGCCCCGGACATCCCGGTCATGCCGGACATGGCGGTGCTCGTCGACTCCTGGGCTGCCACGGGGTAGGCGGCGCCGAGAAACAGACCGGCCACCAGTGCCACCAGGCTCCCCAGCACGAGCACGGGATATCGAAAGAGCGCGGTCGAGAACGGAGAGACCCAGGTCGCAGGATCCGGCAGCACGGCCGGCGCCATGGCCAACGCCAGGAGCACGACGAGGGGACCGGAGTTCGGGTCGGTCCCCGAGCCGGTGAAGATGCCGCCCAGACCCTGACCGCTGACCCAGAAGAAGGTGGCCAGCAGGCCACCGACGGCCAGGAACGGAGTCGGTCGGCGGAACACCAGAGGCCCGAACCCGACGATGAGGGAGCCGATGGCCAGCAGCCACGCAGTCCACTCGCCGCCACTGCCGAACTGGTTGCCAAAGCTGTTGAGAAAGTGGGAGTACGCACTCGGCTCCCCCGATGACATGCCCGTGATCGCACTCGATACCGACGTCGGGGTCCGGTTATTCGGCAACAGGAAAAGGATCGCCGCCAGCGACCAGTAGCCGCCCCACACAAAGAGCGCAGTGGCCGCCCCCCCGATCCCCTGTCCGGCGGCTGAGGATGCGATGCCGACGCGTGGCTCGCTCTCGGTGTCGTCCTCTGTGTGCGCTGACCGCGGCCATGCCATGAGGCCGATCAATCCGTAGAGGAAGACCGAACCCGGTGCGCCGGTCAGGGCGGAGGCCGATCCGGTGAAGATCAGTCCGAGACCTTCGCCGAAGAACCAGACCCCGAAGGCCCAGAAGAACGACACGGCAAGCGCCGGTCGCACCGTCCGACGGAACAGCAATCCCAGCCCGATGGCCACCTGAATGAGGGCAAAGAAGGTGTTCCAGATAGCGACATGGGGCCCCACGAAATTGCCGACGTTGGTGATGATCCACCGAATGATGTCGGGCTGACCATTTGCATTGTTCAACAGGTACGTCGTCGTAAAGCTGCTGCGGAACATGAAAGGTTGGAATTGCAGGCCGGCGTCCAGGAGCCAGAACAAACCCAAGATGATCTGGAGCACGCGCTGAGTTCTCACGAGGCGGAAGGATTTACGAGGTGGTGAGACCGGAGGATTCGCTCGCTCTTCCAGCGTCGTCATCACGTAACCTCCGATGGTCCGTTGTGGGAGAAGGCTTCCGCCGAGCGTTGGACCCGGCGTCGGTGACTCCGTTCCGAGCTATGAGCTGAGCAACGTGTCGCAGCCGGTCGGGGTTGATTCATGACGGCTGCCATCCGTCACGCACGAGCGACACAAGATCGTGCGTTTCCTCTGAGACGGTGATCTCGGCCGGAAACTCCAGATGGGCCGTCTTCTGCGTGTAGACAAGCACGTACCCCGCGTGCACGATCTCGTAGCTCGAGCCGGGAGACGTCACTTTTTCGGCAAAGGAGAGCGGCATGCCGATTGCCTGTTCGGCACTCCGGATCTGGGGGATGGTGCCGGTGAGCCCAGTGAAAGCGGTGCTGAAATGAGAGAGCCAAGTCTGAATCACACTGGGTGTGTCCCGGGCCGGGTCGGTCGTCACGAAGACCATCTGCACCTGGCGTCGGTCGTCGGCTGGCATCGCCCTGATTGCCGTCGCTGCGGAATACATGTTGAGCGGGCATAGGTCGGGGCAGTGGGTGTAGCCGAAATAGACCAGCGTCACCTTGGTGCCGGTATCCCTTGCGATGTTGAAGGGCTGGTCCTCGGTGTCGGTCAGGGTGACGTCCGGCTTGGAATACACATTCGGAAAGGTGAGGGCGCCGGGATAGTGCGAATTCGTCTCTGGAGGTCCGCCGACTTGGGAGACGATCGCTCCGGGGCCACCGGAACCGGAGCAGGCGGACAGCCCCAGGGCTCCGGCGACGAGGCCGGCCGCGACCACCAAGCTCGAAAGGCGCCGATCCGACCGATGCCACGGTCTCATGGCGCCCGAACGGACTGGAGCGGGGATGAGGGCGAAAGATGGTCCTCGGTGGTGCCAGCGCCCTCGGAAGGGACCGCCTGACCGCTCGGCGAGATCAGAAACCAGTCTCCACCGATGCCCTCGCCCCGGACGTCTCCAGGATGGAGGTCGCCGGCGAACGTGTAGAGGGGATGGCCGTCCAGGGTCACTTGGCTCGTCCCGCCGGCACCATTGATCAGGCCCACTGGCGCGGTGATCGATGCCGGCTTCGTGGGTGCACCCTCAGACTGGAGCGGCGGCCAGTCGACCAGACACCAGTCGGCGTTACAAGCACTCCTGGTCGGAGTGTCGTCGGCGTAGGTGTAGACAACCTCACCTCGATCGTTGGCCACGACCGATCCGAAGTGCGTCCGCACCACCGTCAGCGTGGTTGCCTGGGCGGTGCCGTAGGTGGAAGGCGTCAGCTGATAGGAGGTGGCCGACAGCCCGCTGGGTGTCATGGCCCACCAGATGTTCCCGACACCGTTGCCCCTGATGTCGCCCGAAGCCCGGTCACCCGAGAAGAGGTAGAGGGGCCGCCCATCCATCGTCACTTGGCGCTCACCGTCGCTTCGCACGATGGTGCCCACCCGACCGGTGACGCCCTTGCCGACGGTGATCGTCCCGGACGCCGGCATCGGCACCCAGTCGTGGGCGCAGTCGCCTGTGCAGGCGCTGGGAGCCTTCGTCAACAAGTCGTCCACGAAGACGTAGAGCGTCCGACCGTCTCCTGCGGCGAGGACCGGTCCTGAGGAGGTCCGCACCACCTCGATCACGGTTCGCTGAGCAGCCCGGCCGGATGCGCCGGCGACCACGGCGGTCAGGGTGCCGGCGCCAACAATCAGCAGCGCTCCGACAGTCACCACAGCAACACGCACCGGCCGACCTCTGCTCCCCATCATGACTACTACACAGCGTAGTATTACAGGGCGTAGTATTGAGGCCGGCCACCAGGCCGTCAAGTCAGACCAGGTGGATCAGGCTGATCAGCATGTAGCCCATCGTCAGGTTCATGGCGACCTGGCAGCCCACCGCAATCCGGGGGGACGCAAGTGCCTCGTCGAACCGGCGATTCTCGACCAGAACGGGATCGAGCACTCTCAAGCCCAGTGCCACGCCAGCGGGACCACTGCTCTTCTGGGTCTCGATCCGCGCCACCTCATCGGTTCCGGTGTGAGTGGGACGTGTCGGCCGACCTCGGCGGTACCGGCGGTCTGCCAGGGCCACGGCATTTCCGAAGAGGAAAATGGCTAGCCCAAGTCCCAGCGCAGGCAACTTGACTGGGCTGAATCCCGAGCTGGCCATCCCGACCATGCGTGCTCCACAGATCAACGTCGCCATGCCGGACCATGTCGGCATCGCCCAGAGCATGTACACCATTGCGCTGCTCGCCACCACCAGTGGAACGCAGTGCGCCCGACCCCCCGCCGCGCCGACGTGAGCCCGAACCCTAACTGACCTTGCGGCAAACCAGATTACGCTTGCCGTGAAGATGGCGACCCAGGCAGAGCCCGGAATCAGAGTCAGGTTACGCTCGAGCATTCCGGCCATGGACAGACCCATCGCGCCATGGGCGATCTCGACATCGCGTTCGATGCGGAGGTGCCAGGCGTATCCGGCAACGAGCCGGGCCGCGCTGTAGACCACAACAGCCACCATCGCCACCGCGAAGATGCCGGCGAGCCAGGACGGCTGTACCACTAGGCCCCCACCGCCACAGACGCCTGCGCACTTCGTGCGACTGCGTTTGCGGAGAAATGGCGCAGGCGAGAACTGTTCCAGACCACACAGCCAGAGGACAGTGCCATTGCAGCGGCAGCGACCAGCGGATTGAGGAATCCGAACGCGGCGAGGGGAATGGCGACGATGTTGTAGGCGAAGGCCCAGATCAGATTGCCCCGAATCGTCAGATGGGTGCGGCGGGCGAGATCGATTGCCGTCGGAACGGCGGTCAGGTTGTCTCGCATGATGATCAGGTCAGCCGATTTGATGGCGACGTCGGTACCGGACCCGACCGCAAGCCCGAGGTCGGCGCTCGCAAGTGCGGGACCATCGTTAACGCCGTCTCCCACCATGGCAACGTGATGTCCCTCTTGTTGTAGGTGTCGAATGGCGGCGACCTTGTCGGCCGGGAGGGCACATGCAATGACGTCATCGGCTCCGATCGACGTCGCGACCGCCCGAGCTGCAGCGAGATGGTCTCCGGTGACGAGGACACAGCGCATTCCCTGAGCCTGAAGGTCGCGTACCGCGGAGGCGGCCGTGGTGCGCACCCGATCTGCGACGGCCATGGCCCCGACGATGACGCCGTCGCGGCCGACGAGGACCACCGTCTGTCCCTGGCCCTCCCATGCCGCACAGCAAGACGCCACCGAGCTGGGCATCGTCGCCACGGTTGGATCCGCGAAGAGCTCCCGTCGGCCGACCATCAGTTCGTGACCATCGAGGACGCCGCGGGCTCCGAGTCCGGCCAGGGCCACGAAATTCGTGACCATGGCGATCCGGGCTCCCTCCTGGCGCGCCCGCTCGACGATGGCCTTGGCCACCAGGTGCTCCGATGCGAGTTCGAGCGACCCGGCCCAGCTCAACAGGTCCTCCGGGGCAACGCCATCGACAGCACTGAGGTCGGCGACAACCATCGCCCCTTCCGTCAGCGTCCCCGTCTTGTCGAGAAGCACCGTGTCGATCTCTCGGGATACCTCGAGGGCCTGATAGCCCTTGAAGAAGATGCCCAGACGCGCCCCCTCTCCCGAAGCCACCATGAGCGCCGTCGGCGTCGCGAGCCCTAGTGCGCACGGGCACGCAATGATCAGCACGGAGAGCGCGGCGCTGAAGGCCTCTTCACTCGTCCCGCCGCTGACTAGCCAGAGGGCCAATGTCATGAGTGAGATCCCGATCACAGTGGGCACAAAAACGCCGGCGATCCGGTCGGCCAGTCGCTGCACGTCTGCCTTCTGGTTCTGCGCGTCCTCGACGAGCCGGAGCATCTGGGCCAGCTGGGTCTGAGCACCCAGCTTCGTCGCCCGCACGACGAGGCGCCCTCCGACGCACACGGTGCCGCCCAGCACCGCGTCGCCCACCGTGACATCGGCCGGCACCGACTCGCCGGTCATGGCGCTGCGGTCCACGGCCGACTGCCCGAAGACGACCTCGCCGTCGGTGGCGACGGTCTCGCCGGGCCGGACGACGAAACGATCTCCTTCGTAGAGTGCGGCGACCGGTCGGCGCGTCTCGACGCCGGTGGCGTCGAGTATCGCGACGTCCTTGGCCCCGACCGCCGAGAGGGCGCGCAGAGCGCTGCCGGTCCGCCGCTTGCTCCGAGCCTCGAAATATCGACCGAGGAGGAGGAACGTCGTCACACCCGCCGCGACGTCGAGGTAGATCGCCCCGCCGGATTGATGGGCCAGGACGTAGCGGAACGTCCGGGACACATGGCTTGTGTCCCGGAAGAACATGGCATAGATCGACCAGGCGGTGGCGGCTGCGATACCCATGGAGACCAGGGTGTCCATGGTGGCGATCCCATGCCGAGCGCTCCTGATGGCCGCCTTGTAGAACGGCCACGCCGCCCACGTCAGGATCGGTACCGCCAGCGCGATCAGGATCCACTGCCAGCCGGGGAAGCGAAGCGACGGGACGAGCCAGAAGGCCAGGGACGCATCGCTCAGCGGCATGAACAGGAGTCCCGCCACGACGAGTCGCCTCCCGAGGTAGCGCACGCGGCGGTCGGCTTCGGCAGCGTCGTCAGGGGTTGATGTGAGGTCATCGATGATCGTCGCCGTAAAACCCGCTGACTCGATCCGCTCGACGACGAGTGCAGGAGAAAGCCCAGTCGGCATCAGCACGCGGGCCCGTTCCGACGCCAGGTTGACCCGTGCCTCGACGCCGTCGAGTGCGTTGAGTTGGCTTTCGATCCGCGCCGCACACGCGCCGCAGGTCATGCCGCCAATCGACACGGACACCTCGGTGCCCGCAGCGCCGAGTCGGTCACCCAGGTCGGCGAGGGTCACGGTCCACTCCAGGGGCCGCTTAGTTGGGTGCTCGGAGAGCACCGGCCGGACGCCGCTTTGCGAGCCACGACCTAGATATACTACGAAGCGTAGTAGTGATGCACGCCCAAAGCCGAGTCACCGCCTCGGCCTCTACCCGCCGGGGCGAAAAGCCCCTTGTTGACAGGCCCACCGTGCCCCGACATGGTCATCCGGCAGCGGTTCGGGCGCTCCGCGCCTCCAGCCTGTTGGTGGCCTGCGCCATCTCCTTGGGCGCGGTCCTCACCACGCCATGGGCCTCGAAGGCCGGCGCCAGCACCCGGCCACCCACTGCTCACGTGGTTGCCCGGCTCGGCTCTCTCGAAGTCATCGATCCCTTCCTGCCCGATCCCGCGAGCCCCGCTGTGGCCGCCATCTATCTCACGGTCAAGAACACGGGCTCGCGAGCGGACGCGCTGGTGTCGGCGACCTCACCCGCAGCACCCGACGTGCTGCTCATGACCGAGAACGCCGGCGGATCGTTTGGTTCGATGGGGATGCTGAAAGAGCTCCGCATCCCCGCCCATGGCGAAGCGTCGCTGGTGCCGGGTCACGACCACGTCATGCTTGAGCAACCAACGGTCCGGTTCAAGGTTGGACAAAGCGTGCTCGTGACCCTGCGCTTCAAAAGGGCCGGCACCGTCACGATCAAGGTCCCGGTGGTGCCGCTGAGCCGAATCCTCGGCCAATGAGCTGAGCATCCCTGCGGGGCCTTCGCCGAAGCCTCGTGCCGGACCTACAGCGCCACCATCAGTGACAGCGGTATCGCCAACACCGCGCCAGCCGCAAGCGCCGCCAAGCACGCAACCCTCTTTGAAGACCGTCCCTCGTTCAACAGGCGGTGCACTCTCTGGGGGACAGCACCCGAGGCAATCGCGAACGCGCAGCTCGGTGTGATACTCGATGTGGCCATGCTGACGAGGGCTCGTGCGAGCGAGCGAGGATCGTGGTGGCGGGCGGCATGGTCGTCAGCCGCCATTTCGAGGAGCCCCGCGACCGCCTTCGGCGCCACTCTGGCGTAGGGAACCCACCGGAACAGGTCAGCCACTCCCGTCAATGGCAGCATGACGAGGCCGTGGCGCTCGATCGCATGACCACGTTCGTGTGCAACGACGGCGGCCAGCTCATCGCTCCCGAGAAGACCCATCGTGCCTTTGCTGATTACGATGCGAGGCCGGAGCCCGGGCAGGCAATAGGCTACGGCGCTCGCATGATCGAGCATGACCGTGCCCGACGGTCTCGGTTCATCCGTCGACACCAGACTGAGGAGGCGTCGGTGACGTGCGCGAGCCTTGGCTGTGCGCACGATCACACTGATCGCCACGCCCAAAACCACCACCCCGAGGTCCGCCGCCAGGGTCAGGCCCAGGGCATCGGGCAGACCGAGGCCGCTGAGCGGGTGGCCGTCGACCAGGCCGTCGAAGAGGTCGCTCACTCCCCCGATGAACCCGGCATGAAAGCGCTCGACGGCGACGCACAGGCCCGCACCCATGGTCGCCAGCGCAGCGCTGAGTCCGACCGACTGCCACAGCGCCACTGCCGCTCGGGGCGACTGTGTGACCCACGGCACACGGGCCAGCCGGACGCTCATGGGACCGACAAGGACAAAGGCAATGGCACTTAGCAGAGCGGCGGCGATATAGAGGCTCACGTCGAAGAACCGTCGCTTCCTTCCGAGAGCGCCTCGAGCGCTTCGCGCAGGACGGAGGCTTCTCGCGCGCTCACCGTCTCGGCGAACCGGACGAGCACTGCGCTGCGGTCACGGGCGCTGCCGAGCGCCTCGACCATCAGCTCGGCCATATAGGTCTCGCGGCTTGCGACGGCGGCGAACCGATGGACCTTGCCGGCAGCGGTTCGTTCGACCAGGTGCTTGTGCCGGAGTCGCTCCAAGATGGTGAGCACAGTGGTGTATGCACGGTCCGGCAGCCGATCGGCCACCTGTCGGCCCGTCAGCGGCTCGTCCATCGAGTCCCACAGCACGTCCATAACCTTGCGCTCAAGCTGACCCAGTCCGGCCATAACCTTCACCTCGCGTGTCTGCCTGATTCGATCGGGAGATTACTGGAGTCGGTGCTGCCCTCCTACGGAGTGTAGGACAGATGGCTCAATCACGGAAAGAGCGGCGTGCCAAGGGGCGAGGCATCCGTCGATACATCCGATCCGACACGATGCCCCCCAAGGGGGGCGGCTCCACAGCGGTCAGCTCACCGGTCGAGGGCGACTACCTCGGTACTGGGCGCGGGATAGGCGCTCGTGGCGTAGACCGTCGTCGCGAACAAGGCCAAGGTGAGCACATGCACCGCGGTGCACCACAGGCAGATGGCGTCTATCGCGAAGAGCTCGGCGTACAACAGGTACAGCACCGTGCCGAGCCCCACCACGGCCCAGGCCATCCGCCCGAGACGGACGGCGGGCTCGGGGCGCCGCCAGGTGGGTGGGAGCTGCAGGACCAACATGATGGCGAAGAACACGAGCCCGAGCACGGCCACCGGCACGCCGGCCACCGCCGAGTACGAACTGGTGGTGACCTTCAGGCAGTTGACGACCCCGTTGTCCGAGCAGGCCAGCGACGTCGATGACGTGAAGTGCTCGTACGTCAGGTAGCCAGCCACCCCCAACCCGAGGGCGCTGGCGACCGTCCCGACGACCCCAGGCCACTTCGGCATCTCGTCATCCACCGTGCACGGCCGAGCAGACCGCGGCGGGCTTGTGGTTGGAAAGCGAGCCGCAGATCGTCGTGATCAGCTGCGCGGCGCTGGCGTCGATGTTCGCCCCGATGGTGGTCGAGTTATTGCCCACCTGCGCCGCCACAGTGGAGAAGGGCAGGTTCTCCAGCGGGGTGAACAAGTACTGGGCCGAGGGGAGCACCTTCTTCCCTCCGATGTCGACGAACGGGAACGTGCCGCCGTTCGTGTCCTCCCACAGCGTGAGCTGCGCCTGGGTCGGCGTCTGCAGAGGGGCGTAGCCGTTGCCCTGCGGCTTGTTCGTGGTGACCTCCACCGGCGTGAACGTGAGATAGGGGCTCGAGTACGTCGTGCCGTAGAAGGTCAGGGTGGGGACATCGCCATCCTCGTTGGCGGAGTGGATGCGGCCCGGCTGCGGGCTGAACGTGCCGAACTTTGACAGGGCGACGTACAACGGCCACCGCTCTGCGGCGCAGTGCGGGCAGAACTCGGCGCCGATGTAGAGCAGCTCGGGCTTGCCGTCCGCCACGAGGGCCGGGTCGTTGACCGATTGCGGCGTCGTGACGACGCCGCTGGTCGACGCGCCGGCGAGGGTTGAGATGGGGACCGACTGGAGCTTGGCCAGCGTGGCGGCCGGGATCGGGGTGCCCGCGGGAGGTGATGCTTGGTCGACGGTGCCTGAGCCCGAGCCACCGCCGGCGACCTTGACGATCACCAGCACGGCCACGATGACCACAACGAGCGCGATAGTGAGGATCCCGTAGGTCCGGGTGCGCGCTCGGCGGGCCTCTTGTGCGGCCCGCTGCTTGGCCGCCTGGCGCTCGCTGAAGCGCTGACTCGACGCCGACCTCTTTGCGGTTGCGGTTGTGGTTGTGGTTGTGGTTGTGGTTGTGGTGGAACCTTTGCCCTTCTGTGCCTGCGTTGGCGGTCGGGGGCGCTTGTTTGACATGACGACTCTTTCTTTCGCTCGGAGCGAGATGGCGGGGTGACGTGGGGGCAACCACGCCACTGCCAGCGGATGGTGACGGCGCTGCGCTGCAGCACGCAGCTCTACGAGAAGTGTCGGCGGCTCGGCGCCGGCTCTTTATGCGCAGAGGTGCTGTGGCGGCCTGAATAGCGGTGACGGGGTGCCGGCAGGCAAGGTGCCCGCGGTCCGCCGGGCCCGGCGGACCGCGAACAGCGCCAAGAGGACCAAGCTCCCCGCGGCGATCGTGCTGGCCAGGGTGATCGTGGGGAGGGGCACCGTGGACGACGGCGACTCCCGATCGCACGACACCGCTGCGCACTCACCGCCAGTTGGGACAGGAGCGAGAGGCGTGACGATGGCGGCGCCACCGGCAGATGTCGCCGCGCCCGAAGACGAGATGAGCGGGACATCGGGGATCGGGCGGTCCTGCACGATGCCCTGGCTGGCGGGAGGCGACGCCGGGTCGCCGGAGTCTCCACTGGCCGCCAACAGCGGCAAGATGCAGAGCAGTGCGATCAAGAGACCCAGTGACGTTGGAATGACGCGGCTGCCCCTAGTTGGTCTCAGCCACAGTCCGCGCGTCACAACGCCCTCTCACCGTCCCCCATGAGCTGGAGCGTGGCCGAGGCGTCGAGCTCGCGGTCGATGCGCACCGCCTTGCGCTCGTCCATGTGCA